>Ga0222719_10002782_pt1 | contig 15783 bp, 19 predicted proteins | sample C33_34DmetaG_FD_165039 | JGI IMG/M metagenome (GOLD analysis project Ga0222719, IMG submission 165039) | Estuarine water microbial communities from San Francisco Bay, California, United States - C33_34D | ecosystem: Environmental > Aquatic > Marine > Unclassified | place: USA: California...
TTCCTGCAGGTGTCAAGCGTCTAATTGAGCAACTCACAGAGCCTAAGATGAACTGGCGTGAACTGCTTGCTATGCAATTAGAGTCAACTATTCGTAGCGACTATACTTTTGCTCGTCCTAACCGCAGAGGCTGGCACATGGATGCAGTGCTTCCAGGCATGCGCAACGACGACATGATTGACATTGCTATTGCAATGGACATGAGTGGTTCAATTGGTGATGCACAAGGACGTGACTTCCTAAGCGAAGTAAAAGGCATCATGGAAAGTTTTGATCAGTATCGCATTCACCTGTTTACATTTGATACAGACTGCTACAACCCACAGCAGTTTAACAGTGAGAACTTGGATGAGATTACTGAGTACGAACTGCAAGGTGGAGGCGGTACTGACTTTGACGCTATCTTTAACTACTTGAAAGAAGAGCAGATTGAGCCCAAGCGTTTGGTAGTATTCACTGATGGTTACCCATGGGGTAGTTGGGGCGATGAAAACTACTGTGATACAGTGTGGATTATTCATGGAGATCGAAACCCAAACCCTCCGTTCGGAACATGGGCACTCTACGAAGAAGAGTCAGCCTGATCTTGATGGACTTGCTGTAGTTGCTGACTACGACTACAGCGATGCTCCTGACTGGGCATTGCCACGTGAATGGTTTATCTACGAACAATACCAATTAGAATACGAACCAATTTAACCAAAAACCCTATAAAAAACTACACCGTACCATCTATACGGTGTAAATAACTGCGCATATAATAGGATACCATGGAAGAAGAACAGACTGAAATTGAGGTAAAAGTACAAGATATTTTTATACTTAAACAAGCCATTGAAGTTGCATCCCGCAGAGGTGCATTTCAAGCGGATGAAATGGCTGTTGTTGGCGGCGCTTATAACAAAATTGCTGAATGGCTATCCAGTGTTATGCCAGAGGAGCAAGACCAAGCAGATTCTACAGGAGAAACAGATGCTTAAACATATAGGTAAACAAGGTGATCGTAAGATTGCTATTGTATTTAGGGAGGTTCCAGGCGAAGAACACATGTGTCTTGTTGTTTACCCTGATCTTCTCAACACTCAGATGCACGATAGTTTGATGGCAACCATTGAAAGTCCAGAAGGACAAGCCGCAGAGAATCTTGGTGATGCAATGCATCGTAGATTGTTCCCTGATGGTCGTGCTCAGTTGATTGCAATGCATAGCGAAGGCATGATTAAAAAAGTGCAAACAGAAACGATCACTGTAACTCCAACCAACACCAGTCATGTGCGATTGGATGAACTTAACAAAATCTTGCGTGAAATGAAAACTGGTGAAGAAGCAGTGAAACGTATGGCAGAGGTTGATGCTGATGCAGGCTACACTGGTAAAGCAAGTCGCAAAGACGATTTTGGACGTGAAGTTGGTGCGCCAACAAACATTCAGCGCGGCAGTCTAAATGCTACCAGCAATCCACAAACACGAGCGCAGGCCGTGCAAGCACCACAAGGTGGCGCACTTAGCGATGCTGATATTGCAAACAACTTAAAAGCTCAGGCAGAGCAAATGGCAGCACAAGCACAACAACTCATTGCTGAAAGTCAACGTATGACCGAAGAAGCAAGAGAAATGTTAGGCGAACCTGCTCCAAAGAAACGCGGACGCAAGCCAAAGGCTGCCGCTAATGCTGGTTGAGGTTGATGACCTTGATCAATGGGATCAAATACTAGGCACCGTTAGCCAGGATCATGTACCTATTCACTGCGTGAAGAAGGTGGTGTTCAAACTGCGTGGCGGTAAACAGAAAACAATCAACCTTGACAAACTGCGTAAAGAAGGACTGGATATAGAAGAACTAGAAACAGTGCTTACAAACAAAATGATCAACATGAGCAAGGATATTGTAAACATGGACTTTGTCATTGATGTTGACGCTGTAAAGCAAACAATACAACCCTTAACCGACGAGTACCTTAAAAAATTATGAAAGTAAGACTGGTAAGTTATTCGCAATCAAGTGCGGAATTTTTGGAGGATGGTATAAAGGATGTTCAAGACCTTATTGCGTATTGTGCAAGGGTTAGTAACCCCTCAGGCCAAAACAATTCAGAGACGTCCGCCAAGCTCCTTAACTATTTGGCAAAACATAAACACTGGTCGCCGTTCGAAATGGCGAGCGCCTGTCTTGAAATCGAGACAACGAGAGATATTGCTCGTCAGATCCTACGTCATAGATCATTCTCGTTTCAGGAGTTTAGTCAAAGGTACGCAAACCCCGTCACAGACCTCGAGTTTGAAACTAGGGACGCTCGTTTACAGGATGAGAAAAATAGACAAAACTCAATAGCACTGGATCCTGTAAATGAAGATCACATGATCCTGCAAATAGATTGGAACGAAAAACAAGAAGCAGTGATTGCCGCCGCACAAGAAGCATACCGTTGGGCTATTGCAAATGGTATTGCCAAGGAGCAAGCCCGTGCAGTACTCCCAGAGGGCAACACTGTAAGCCGCATGTACATGAACGGAACACTGCGTTCGTGGATACACTACATTGAACTGCGTGGCGCAAACGGTACACAACAGGAACACATGGATATTGCTCATGCTATTGCGGAAGTAATTGCGGAGATATTCCCACTAGCCGAGGATATTTAATGAGTTATACACTATTTGTTGGTGGTGTAGAAGAATACCTCGGCCTTATTGCTCACGATTTTGATTACAACAGTCAACTTCTATTAGCCGGACAAAAACCAGAATCTGGAAAAACTTACTATACAAGTGTTGCAGACATGGAAACTTTAGAAAACTTTAGTAAAGTTTGTCTAAATGCTAAATGTATATTTTATGCTCCGCCTGATTATTGGAATACCAAAATTGAGCCCGAAGAACATAGCGAACAATATTGGGCAGAGTATTTTTTAACTTTTGCTAGTCAAACTATTCCTGTACATAATCTACCTAATCGTAGAAAAAAATATACACTAGATCCTAACACCATAGATGAATACACACACTTGTCGCAGTATGACCGAAATAGGTTGAGTTTACAATCTGTTGATGATCGAAAAACAGACGGTATTCAAATATGGGCAGTCGGTGATAGTGTTACCTCAGGAGTTGGAGTTACCCAAGAAGATACCTGGAAAGTAAAAATCAGCAAAAAAATGGGTCTACCATTTAGTGATTTAAGCACACATGGAAGTAGTATCCAATGGGCGGCTAATCAGATTTTACAAAGCGATATTCGCAAAGATGACTATGTATTTTGGGGACTAACACTTCATTATCGACACACCGTGGTTGACCCTTATGAACAAACTGTTAAACATATAGTAGCAAACAGTTTTCAACGAAAAGAAATTAAAAATACATATCCAATAGAATATGTAGACAGTGACACAACAGTTATGCACAATATAAATGCTATCCGAAACGTGTATAACTTTTGTAAAAAAATTGGCGCGAAACTTGTGATAATAGGTGTATCTATTGACTGGGATAGTATGTGGGTGAACTACGATGTGCCTTACTATTATCACCCTGTTTACTGGCCGCAAGGATATATTGACCTAGGTGAAGATGGTAAACACCCAGGGCCTAAGCAGCATGATATATTTGTTGAAGAGTTTGTAAAACTTTCTCAACAGTGGTATGGTCAGTGATTGTGGAGATATTCATCGGTGCAAAAAATTACCTTTCATGAGTTTAACATGGGTGACGTAGAAGACCTAGAAGTCTACGCCGCCCATCCTATACATGAATGGATCACGAAAACAGAAAAAGGCAAGTGGGTTTTTGAACGTTGCAAAGACCTTGCTTGGCACAGTCGCACAAACAACAGCTATGGTTACACCATTTCTATTCGCGGCAGTATCACGGACAGAGATGCAACGGAGTATTATCTTAAATGGCCCAACGAGTCCTAGTAATAAGTCCTCATCCTGATGATTTAGAAATTGGTTGTAGTGGCACACTTAAAAAACTTAGTGCGCAAGGTTATGATATAGTCAGTATTATAACAGTCAGGCCAAGTGCCGAACATAACGCACATCGCAGTAAAGATATAGTCACAAAAGAATTAAAAAATAGCTATCGCAAAAGTGGATGGCGGGTTAAAATATTCAACACAGACTTACACAATAATGGACGTCCAAACCTGGTACACAACAACATTACAATGTCACAACTAGAAACACTGATTGAACCTGCTGATATCGCAATCCTACCTAATCCTGAAGACTATCACCAGGATCACAGTACAACCAGTAAATTAGCCTTTCCATTGGTAAAACAATGTAACGAAATATGGTATATGCACATGCATCCATACAGCTTGCACTACAACACTCCGCCCAATCAGTACGTTGATATTAGCAGTCAGTGGCAATTTAAAAAAAGTTTGTTGGAATGCTATCCAAGTGCGCTAAACAAACAAGATATTGAACACATTGAAACAACAAATAAAAACTACGCACTGCACACCTTTAACAGTTCGCATGCGGAAGCATTTACGGTAGTACGCAAATGCATGTGATCAACTTGTTCCAAAACGACAGAACTTGGAATCAGATTAATAAACAGGTTTATGAACTAGTTGACCAAGAACATGCGACTGGAATGGCGCAAAACAGTGCTATTGTAAAACGCTTAGAGCAACGTCTAGCTGAACAATTCGATCGTAAACACTGTGTTACATTTGGTAATTGCACAGATGCGCTTGTAGGCGCTTGTATTGCGTTACAGATGCCTAAAAACAGTCGTATTGCAGTAAGCAACTATACTTTTACTGCTAGTGCTGGTGCTATTGCGAGAGCAGGCTATACACCCATACCAGTTGATGTAACAGAAAATTACACCATTGATATAAAAAAATGTCCCACAGTAGACGCTATAATGCCAGTGGATGTGTTTGGTAATATGAGCAATTGGGACGCCATTGAAAACTGCGGGATACCCACAATCAATGATGCTGCACAAAGTTTAGAAAGTCACGACGGCAACAAATGGAGTGCTGGATATGGTGATATCAGTTGTATAAGTTTTAGCCCAAGCAAAACAATTAGCAGTTGGGGCAGTGGCGGAGCACTACTAACAGACAACGATGACGTAGCACACTTTGCCCGACTTTTTAGATTGCACGGAAAAACTAACAACAACACTCCGAGCATACACCCAGGACTGAACAGCATGTTAAGCACATTTGAAGCATGTTGTATTTGGATAGGACTAAACCACAGCGAACAATGGCAATCCAGAAGAAAACAAATTGCAGAACACATTTTAGCAAATTGTAAGTACACCTGTGGATTAGACCATATTAAACAACACACCTACCACAAATTGGTTTTGCAACACCAAGACAGAGATAGTGTAATACAGCATCTTAAACACAGTGGTGTGAACACCAGTATCCATTATCAATTGACAATCAACGACGAACCGTTGTATAATACACATAATGACTTTCCTGTGAGTGACAAACTTAAAAACATCAGTTTTACTGTGCCTAATCAGCACACATTGTCAGACGAAGAGGTAGAAAGAATAGCAAAGGCACTAACATGAAAATTTTAATTCTTGGCGGACATGGTTTTATTGGATCGCATGTTGCACGACAACTAGTAGATCTTGGACACACAGTTTCAATTGCAGACTGTCACCACACCTATGGCGAATATGAATCCTGGGAATACAATCCTGTGCTCGAACAAAGAAAATCCTACATGGGTGAACACCAAGAATACATTGGTGACGTAACTAACCCGTTGTTCATGGAAGGTGTTTTTTACAAAGTAAAACCTGATAGAGTAATTGATCTTGCTACCTATCCAAATGCCAAAATGGTAAAGAACAATGTTATTGACGCAACTAATAACATGATCAGTGCCACTGCCATTGCATTAGATCTTTGTGTAAAACACAATGTACAACGATTCGTTCTTGCAAGTAGCAGTATGGTGTATGGTGATTTTGATGCATTTGCTGGGCCACCTGATGAAACATGTATACCTAATCCACTGACCCTATATGGCAGTTATAAATTGCAATGCGAACGCATGTGTAAAATTTGGCACAAAGAACACGGACTTGAGTATAGCCTTTTACGTCCAAGTGCATTATATGGCGAAAGAGATATGGTTGTGCGGGTAATTAGTAAAATGACTGTTAATGCTCTCACAAAAGAAAAGATATTGGTACAAGGTCCAGACAATAAACTGGACTTTAGTTGGGTCGAAGATGTTGCAAGTGCATTTGTACAAGCAACATTGCATGCAAATGCCGCAAATGAAATTTTTAATTGTACAAGAAACAATGGCAGAAAAATTATTGAAGCGGCAGAAATAATCAGAGAACGCATTCCTTCAAAAATTACAGTGCTACCACACGATGATTTTTATCCTAACAGGGATACATTAAACAGCATGAAATTAAGAGAATTTACAGATTGGAATCCAACCGTGAATATTGAAGAAGGAATCACACGTTATCTTGATTGGTTTTTATCGCAAGATTATTTAGACAACTTCTAACCATATTTCACGCTGGTACTTGTTGTAGTACCACTGCTTGATCCACTCCCAGTGAAAACTTTTTTGTAGTTCTTTTGGATCTGCGTTTACACTGTGGTAAAACTCTAGTGCATCATTTGCTCCTGCTAAACAGTAGTCAGCATTAGCACCGTCGGCACGTTCACACCAAACTTTTAATCTATATTGAATTTCTGGACCTGCACCAGCGTCAACTTCTTGTTGAAGTTTAATTACTTCACGGAACGCACTACGCCATGTTACCCAAGGATCAGTGTTAAACTGTGCAATACTAGCAGTGACAGGGATTACAGCATGCAGTTTACTAAGTGTAAAGTCTAGCATACTGCCTTCTTCAATGTGTGTATCCAACACCAACTGTTTATTGTACAGGTCAATGTTCATTGATCCATATTCAAGCCCATTAAGGGCGTTGCGACTGTAGAAAATATAGTGTTTGGGTTGCTGTAGTCTGTCTGCTACAAAGTCAAATTTAAATGTAGGCAAAACTTCTGTTTTAGCAAACACAGCATAAAACCAATCTGTGTTGCTTAACTCAGCCGCGGCTTTGTATGCTCGATCTCTTCCGTCTACACCGTCGACACGTTTTGCTCTTGGACAAATGTCTTTTAGTATTTGCCAGTGTCTCTCTGCCATGCTTTCGCCATTGCTGATAAAAACTACATCACAGACATTGCCTGGGATTAAATTTTTCTTTGTTTTGTCTATCCACGGATAATCATATATTTGTGTTTTAAGATGGTTTTTGGTTTCTCTTGGAACAAGTGTACACTCACCGCCTTCACTAAGCGGTACAACAGTTTTTGTTCTTTCCTGCCACAAACTGATAGTAGGAGGCATTACCATTTTGTTTCCGCGATAAAACAGTGCAACTGGCTGTTCAAAATTGTGATTCCACACAGCATCTAATAGACTGTCAGAGGTGTATTGCACTGTGTCATACATGTATCTTTTCACAGTGATGTCCTCTACAAAGTGCAGTGTTTCAAACCATTCTAGAACTTCTATTTTTCCTGTTTTTTCTAAGAAACTGGGTACATGTACATAGAACGTATCGCCAAACTTTTGTTCGTTGCTGGCAAATACATGGAGCATATCCTGTTGCCATTCACTGGGGTGCCAGGTAAAATCAAAGTCTGTGTATGTGCAAATGTCACTGGTGACCCAGCAGTATTCCCAATCAGTTTTACGCAACGCTCTACGCATTGTATCCATGTAGTTACTGATGTATCGTGTATTAACATCACCCTCATTCTTGCTGCTGGCTGTGTGCTTTATATGCAGTCTGTGAGCGCCTTTTGTGCGTTTTACAGGTTTGTGATTGTAGTTTTTTTCTGTTGCTCCTTGCTTGGGAACCAACATTGTACCGCCGTGTGCTTGATGCTGACTGGGCCATACATGACATTGGTGTGCTTCCCAAGGAGGCGGTTCCCAAGCAAGATCAAAGTCAGAATAATCCGTGTGCTTATCCAGTATCCATAAGTATCTAGTTCTGCTAAGTTTGCAGGCATCTTCGATACTGTTTATTTGGTCTTTATAAAATACGTCAAACATAATGATTAGAATTGATGAAATATATAATAACGTTTTTGTTCCAATAGTGCAAGATCAACCGGCAAAAAGTTTGCATTGGTTTGATCCTTTTGGTAGCACAGACTTTAAAGACATTTGTGACTTTCCAAAAACCACCGGCGGAAAACGATGGGTGTTTTGGGATCAAGAACCCATATATCAAGACAGGGCCACACAATTCTTTGACCAATTTATGCCCACTTATAATACAAATGGACACAGCGACGTTTCAATAGTCACAAGCGAATACAACAGTGACGATGTACAATGGCTTTGTGATACTTATAACCTACAAAGTGCATACTTCTTTTTTCATGGTTGGGCCGCACTGGATTGGTACAGGGGATACAACAGAACATTTCTACATCAACCTAAACACATACAACACACTTTTCTTTGCCCTAACAATATAGTAGGTGGCAAAAGACAACACAGACTTGAACTTTTTAATCACTTATGTAGGAAAAAACTGGTAAAAACAAATCTTATTAGCATGCCTGCAGTTTGTCCGCACGAAGGCATTGCAGTTAAAGATTATATTAATTGTGATATAGATTTACCATTGGTCATTGACAACTTTAAGAATTATGCTCAAGACAGTCACCTGGTGAATATGTGGGGACTGGCCGCAAGCAGTTTATTGCAAGTGGTTACAGAAACCAGTTACTATGGTAACAAAAACCACCTAACAGAAAAAACGTTCAAACCTGTAGTTCTTAAACAACCCTTTATACTTGCGAGCAACAGAGGCAGCTTAGAGTATTTGAGACGCTATGGCTTTGAAACATTTGGTAGCGTGTGGGACGAAAGTTATGATCTTTTACCCGATGACGAACGTCTAGTTGCTATTGCCGATTTACTGCTAGAACTAGAACATGCAGACTGGGATAGCATACAAAAACAATGCAAGCCCATTGTTCAACACAACTATGATTGGTTCTATTCTGGCAAGTTTGAGCAAGTGCTGTGGGACGAACTGTTAGGAATGATTGAATCATGGTAACATTTGCTTTTGACAGTTTTGTAAATGGCTTTCCTTATCCTAACCTTGCTACAATAGATGCTCGGCCTGGGACACCAGCGTGGCGAGAATTTTCCAACAATTATCCTTACAGCGAGCCTGTACACTTCTTAGAATACCTAAAACAAGAAAACGTCGAGTTTGAAGCCGTTAACGTAAACTCAGCACCCAATACAGCGATCTACCCTATAAGTGTGAGTTTTTTTGATTTTACGGTAAAATGGTTTGATTTGATGCCAAAAACCACGCTTAATCGTATCAAAAACAAAGACTTAAAGGTATGGTTTTTGTACAGTGAAGGTGATAATCCGTTTTTGATAAAAAAACACCTGGTTTTGCAATGTGAACAATCAGGCATAGAATGGGGCCAGATTCATTTTACCAGTGCAAACACAGCCGCTGAACAAATAGACAATTTCAGTTATTTTGCCGACGACGAAATGTTGTATAGATTACGCAATAGGTCTCCTGGGTTGCCCTATCACAAACACCCAAGAACAAAAAAGTTTACAGCACTTAGTCGCACACACAAATGGTGGCGGGCAACTACAATGGCCCGCATTTGGCACAAAAACTTGCACACCCAAGGATACTTTAGTTACAATAATCAATTAGATGTAGGAGAAGAGGAAACAGATAATCCAATTGAAGTTGGCACTTTGAATCTTACAAACACGGTGTATGATTTTTTAGAAAGTTGCCCGTTCAATGCTGACGAATATACCAGCGAATGGCACAATACATACCATAATACGGTGGACAAACATCACACAAACAGTTATTTAAACTTGGTATTAGAAACCCATCTTGACGCAGATCAAAGTGGTGGTACATTTCTCACTGAAAAAATATTCAAGCCCATAAAGCACAGTCAACTATTTTTAATTGTTGGGCCACCAGGTAGTGTAGCACAACTACGAAAAATGGGATACAAAACATTTGATACCTGGATTGATCACAGTTATGACAGCATAGAAAATAATACACAAAGGTGGGACGCTGTTATGCGAGAATTTGAAAGACTGTGTGCAAGTGACTTGCACAGAATATACATGGATTGTTGTGCAAGCATAGAACACAATCAAAGATTATTTCTCAGTGACAAATCAGCACGTTTAAATACCCTACTACAAAAGGTACAGTATGGACAAGGTTAGCAGTTACACCAGTTGGCAACCACTTGAAGAAGTTATTGTAGGTAGAGCATACACACCGGACTACTTTGACTTTATCGAAGATGCACAAGTAAGAAATCAGTTACAGCAAATACTAGCAGAAACAAATGAAGATTTAGATAACCTGCAAAAGACTTGTGAGCAGTATGGTGCTGTAGTACAGCGTCCTGATTTGCCCAACAAAGATGATTTTCAAACGTGGCAAACCTCAGGCGACGGTGCGCCATTGCCGCCACTTACTCCACGTGATTGGCAAATTAGTTTAGGCAAGAAACTGTTGCGTATATTGCCAGTGGACGAACTTAACACTGTATGCGACAGTTATGGTGATAGTGTTATTAATCCGCATAAAAACGGCTTTGACGAAAACTGCATTCTAAATGGAGCCAGTGCTAGTTGTATTGTGCGTGTAGGGCGTGATATCTTTTTTGACAACAGTGATTACTTAAAGCCCGAACAAAGCCGTTGGATACAAGAAAATGTATGCAACGATCACGACTATAGATTTCACGAAGCAATCACAGACGGGCACGGCGATGCAGTGTTTGCTATTCTCAAGCCTGGCGTACTATTATCAAGCAAATGGGACGATCAGTTGGACTTAGCAGGCGACTTTCCGGGTTGGGACGTTTGCAAGATTTGGGATAGTAGTATTTGGGCCGCTATGGAAGTGGGCAAATTCAAAGAAGAAAACTTCAACGGTGCTTGGTATGTTCAAGGACAAAAACCCACACCAGAGTTTACACAGTTCGTAGACACATATCTTAACAAATGGGTAGGCTTTGTAAGCGACACAGTATTTGATGTAAACTGTCTTGTGCTAGACGAAGAAAATGTTATCTTTAGTGCTTACAATAAACAGGTGTTTGACTACTGCGAAAAGCATGGTATTAATCCTATTATTAGTGAACTAAGACACAGTTATTTTTGGGATGGCGGTGTTAGTTGTTGTACGCAAGATATTCGTAGACGTGGCGGATTAGAAGATTATCTATAGTGTCATATAAAAGAAATTTGAACAGAGCATTTGATGCAACACACATCTGTAAACTACCTAACTTGCTTGTCAGCGGCTGTAGTTTTACATACAATAATAGCAACGAACATGTTTGTAGTTGGCCGTATTATTTGCGTGACCTGTTCGATTTTGATAAAGTTTTTGACTGTAGTCAAAGCGGTGCCGGTAGCAATCATATTTTTAACAGTGTAATAAATGAAATCGAAAATGACAAGTATATCACATGCGAAAATACCTTGGTTGTAATAGCCTGGAGTGGCCTAACAAGAACAGATGTTATTGCAAGTAGTGAAATAACCAAGCCTTGGCATCACATGAGTAATTACGATTTCAATGATAAATTTAGTACATTGAGCATCTTCAATTTGACAAAAGGAAAAACCGATCTAGATAACCTTTGTAAAATGTATAAAACCTATATTGATGTAGAAGCTCAGATTTTAGAAAGTGCATTTAAAATCATTGCACTAAAAAACTATTTAGAAAACAAAAAAATGAAACACGTTTTTGTACAATACCAAGACTTAACAGATGAAATAAATTATCTCGAACCATTGGTCAAGTCACAAACCTTAAAATGTTTTGACAATATTGAATCCATTGGATCTTACTCAAAAGAATTTGAATCAGACGGGCATCCGACTCCCAATGGTTATCTTGCTTGGACAAAGGATTGTTTAATCCCCCACCTGCTGAATAAGTATTCCGCTTTTTTCCAAAAACTCTAGTCCATCACGCTCGCGATATGGTGTACGGTAATACACCGTGCGTATTCCACTTTGATAAATCAACTTTGCACAATTCAAACAGGGCGCATGGGTAATAAAAATAGTTGCACCGTCACCTGATTCAGGACTGCGGGCCAATTTAGCAATCGCATTGGTTTCGGCGTGTAGAACTTCAGGCTTGCTTTTTATTCTATAACGGCCACCTTCGTCTTCAAATGGAAACACTGTTTCTAGTTCTCCAGGTGCCCGCATGTAATTGTCAGTTTCTGTCATGTATATTTTGTTTTCACAACAGTTTTCCCAACCACTAGGCATGCCATTGTAGCCAATGCTGATTATGCGATCGTCTTTAACAATTATAGCACCTACATGCAAGCGTTGCGCACTGCTGAGGTGAGCAAAAGTTTTGGCTACCTCCATATAGGCTTTTACAAATTTATCTTTCATGGTTTATTTAAGCATTAAGAACATTGCTTCGTTTACTGTGTACCGTCTTTTGACTGTGTGTACTAGTTCTTGCACAACACTTTCAATTTCGTGTGTTTCTAAATAGTAGCGACGTAGCCATATCCACTTTCCTGAATGCAAGCGTAGTGGCACCCAGGCAAAGTGTCTAGTCCACTTTGGAGGCCCGAGCTTGGGCGTTAGCCGCCATTTGGTTGTAGGCTTCCGCCAGTCTATTAGCGTGTGTTCTATCATTGAAATAAGAGATATACATCCATTGATCTTTTTCATTGGAGTTAACCACAGCGTATCTACCAAGGATGTGATTGACTTCTTTAACACTGTATTCACCGTTTGCCAAGTAACTTAATTCTGGATTGGGTTTAGATTTTTTCTTGAACCAATCAAACACTATTTGTCTCCCCGTAATCTATTCAGAGCACTACCAGTTAGTAGCGCACCAAATGCCAGATGAAACAGTCCACCACCTTGTAGCGTAAATGGTTGATGCTGGTAGGTTAAACTGTCAATGAGTTTGATTTGCACCTGAGGATCCAGTGTTGTTAATTGCATCATTTCAAATCCTGCTAGTACATTAGCCCGTGTAATTCCTAACCAACTAGGTACAACAATAAAATCAAATATACAGATTACAGCATACACCACGGCCATAACTGTTTTCCATCCGTCGTCCTTTTGCATCCATATAAAAAACTGCTTCAACTGATCACCTTTATGCCATATTCTGTTTCGAATCGATCCGCATCAAGCCGAGTGTTTACCATTGGTTCTCCGCGGATGTTCAGGCTGGTATTTAACAGCATAGGGCAACCAGTTAGGAAATACCATTTTTCCAATAGTTCACGCAATCCTGAGCCGCAGTCTTTGTGTACAGTTTGCACCCGAGATGTTCCATCATAGTGTATTATAGCAGGAAACTGGTCGGGTTGTCTACACTGTGCTACCACTTGCATGTATGGGCTAGTGCTTTGGTTAGGAGGCATTACAAAATAATCGTCGACGTACTCTGCAAGAATTGCTGGAGCAAATGGACGAAATCGTTGTCTACGTTTAATTTCATTAACACGATCTTTAATATCATCACCACGTGGATCAGCAAGGAGACTGCGATTACCCAACGCTCTAGGTCCGAATTCTGCTCGTCCACTGGCCACGCCTACTATTTGATTTGCTAACAGTTCGTCTAATACTCGATTTACTGGGTAGTCGCCGGATATTTCAGTGCCTAAATATGGAGTTTGCCAGTTTAGACGTTTACCGTATGCCAGTGCCGCGGCACCTAAACTGCTACCTGCATCTCCAGGGTTTGGCATGATCCAAATGTTGTCAAACAGTTCACCCAGGTTGCTGTTTGCTACACAGTTTAAAGCAACACCACCCATGTACACAAGATTATCACACTTGGTTAACTGTTTAGCCTGCACCATTATGGACATTACCATTTCTTCTGTTAGACTCTGCGCACTAGCGGCCAGGCTTTCTTTGTTTGCGTTGTCAAATATTCCTTCGGGCAAGCCAATGTGGCAGTTATGTTTGAACACAATGCTACCTTGATCGTCGATGACCCTGCGACGTAGTTCTTTCTTCCAATGTATATCACCATAGGCTGCCATGCCCATTGTAACGTACTCGTCTTCCATTGGACGTAAGCCTACCTTACTGGTTACTGCACTGTAAAATAAACCAATGCTGTGTGGGTAACCTTGGCGCCATAGTCGTTGATATTGTGCCCTACCCTCCCTATCATACCAAGCACGATAGATGCTTACAGTGTCCATTTCACCAATTGCATCAATTACCACAACTGCGGCCCAGTCAAATGGGCTGGTTTGAAATCCTGCCGCGGCATGGCTAAGGTGATGTGGGTAATTGCTCACAGGAGTTTTAGAGTGGCTGTTGTACCATATGCCAAGATGCTTCTCTACTGCACCACGTGCGGTCCACGGTCCATAACTTTTTTGTCCACTGCGCCATTGTTGATAGTTGTGCATCCAAGGACGCTCGTAGAATGCTATATGATCTATATCGTAGTTTGCGGCTTCGCCCAGTATTTCAGGACAGATCTCAGGATCATTTTTTACACGGGTGTAACGTTCGCTGTGTCCAGCAAACAGTATATCACCATTGTTATCAACTACACTAACGGCGGCGTCATGAAAACCTGCACTTATTCCAAGATAACTCATTTATAGATAAATGGATCTCGTTTGCGAAGCTCTTTTAACTTTTTCCTGTAGCGTATTTCTAATTTAATTTTAGTGTACAGATTCTTTATCCATTTAATCATAGTCGTTCTACCTGCTGTTGTATGTAATTATCATCGCTCCAATGGTAATCGTAGGTGGCGCTTGCATCACTGGTTTCAACGCTGTGTACGTCAAGATAATGTTCTAACAAACTCCACACTCCTGCAAAATCATCTGCGCAGAAACTGTTTTCAAAATCAACCTGCCCAATTTGTGGGTGGCCGATTGTTAGTGTATTATCATTGGGATCAAACCCATTTGCATCTAGCCAAGCAACAAAACCGTCAACTTGTTCTTTCCAAAACGGCCATCCACTGACAGTTTGCCCCCATTCGATATCAAAGTCGCCTGCTGCTTCTGTTTGGCTTGCCATGTTTGTGGTAGTAAGTTCATCAATTCTGCTATCAGCACCTTCGTCCTTGTACACTTCCCAATGATGTTTGCCTACCGCTTTGTTTACACCAATAAACACACCACCAAACGGACGCTCCAATGCGTGTATACCAAAGTGCTCGAGATCATTATCATCTAGTGTGAAACGCGGTGCATTTAACCAACACATAAGTTGACTTGGACGGCGCCAATCAGGAGCATGTTGTGCTTTACGCATGCTTAATATTAAACTTTCTGCTTCATGGCACAGTAAATTAAGTTGTCTAATGTGCCACCGAATTGTTGCATTTGCTTGCTTATAATGTTCACTGATACTTCCACTACTACCTTGTAAATCCTCAAAGTAACGATGAAGATTATTAAATTTGTCATGGTTTACTTTCATACCAGGTAAGCCACTACCCACCGGGCCACTGGTCATTACATTTTCAGGAGTAAAGTAATCTTTAATGGTATAATCAAGCCCACTGGCATTAATGCTGAATATGCTTTGATTTATTTGTTCGCACAAGTATCGGATGTTACGTGGACTCTTATCAAACCCAAGGAAGCAATAGTTTTTTTCTAAATGATAATTATTGGTGAGCAAATGATTTAAACTACCTAACCATTTACGGCTTAAACTG
>Ga0222719_10002783_pt1 | contig 15778 bp, 16 predicted proteins | sample C33_34DmetaG_FD_165039 | JGI IMG/M metagenome (GOLD analysis project Ga0222719, IMG submission 165039) | Estuarine water microbial communities from San Francisco Bay, California, United States - C33_34D | ecosystem: Environmental > Aquatic > Marine > Unclassified | place: USA: California...
TGGAAAACATAGCGAATCCGAATGAGTTATCGACCAACATGGCGCCCATTGACGCTGAGAAGACTGTAAAGTTCAGTCCTAGAGTTATAAAGTTTATCCATGGCGAATTCAGGTCATGGAAAAGCTCGTGAAGCATCAGAGCAAAGAATAGATACAATAAAACGCCGAATATAAAAAGGTAGTTAATGGTTTGGCTGTCAAGCCAACTAAAGTGCGCTGCAAACCCTCCATTAACAAGGCTGAACGCGATGCTGGAAAGCAAAAATGCCGAGTACAAAGCAAAGAGCTTTTTGTGCGTACCGAAGATTTGCATGAGGGAAGCCAGCAATAGCGATAGAAGAAACGTGGATACAAATGTTCCCAAAGCGACTTTTTTTAAGCTGTAAAGGAGTGCGCCTGGCCTATCAACCACCACATAATCCAAGCGAATGGGAGCGTAATCAGACGTTTGTTTTAAAAATATCTCAAGGCGTTCGCCGGGGGCTAGTAGGTAGGAAAAGGCTGGAAATGGCGCCATGCCCGCTCGCTGCTCTCGAGGCACTTTGCCGCCGCCCGCCTGCTCTGATAGCACACCGTTTTCTAGCGTGTAGGCACGTGCAGCCTGTCCGTCGAAGCGCGGCTGGAATACATATGCTTCTTTTTGCGCATCGCTCGGGTTGTGCAGCGCTATTCGCTGCCACCACGCCGATTGGCTATAGCCAACATAGTTGTTCTCACGTGGCTTGAAAAGTGACTCCGCATTATCGATAACGAAATTCGGTGATCTACGATGAAACGGGTCTTCCCAAACGCCCAATTGCTCGTGAACCACGACCTCCTCGGCAGCGGCGTGTGTCGCTGTCAGAAGAGCAAAGCTTATTACAAAGCTTGTTAGAAGTAGTCGAAGAACAAACATGGCAGGTCATCAACAAAACATGATTTAACATCCTATACTGATGAGTTAGGTGGGTGCAATTTGTTTGGCTATAACGTTATAGCTTTCACTCCGTGGCCTTTGTCGGGATGGGCTGCTGAGGTGGCGGATCGAAAGCTAATAGCGAATCCAATAGCACTGCCAAACGGTAGGCGGCAGTGGATAGCTGCTCAAGTGCAATGGGGGTTATGGCATTGAGGTAGGCTTCTGTGAGGCTCGTTAAGGCTGGGGCGTCATTATATCGCACGATGTCTTGGCGTAAGACCGTGAGCGTGTCGTTGGCCCAGCTACGAACATCGCCCTCAGTGGTACGGGCGCGTGACTCGGTTATGAGTTTTATAAGCGATTCGTTCTGTTTCCTTGTGGCATACAGCAGTGAGTAGCCGTCCCACACAGCGTGCAGATTCGTAACTCGCCGTTTTTGCTCACCCAAAGACATGGCCATATCGGGCGACAAATCCATTTTTATTCGATTACCACCTCTGTCGGCTTTCCGCCCCAAGTGCATGGGTTGATGCAAGTCGCCTAGAAAATGCCCTATAAAGCGGAGGGCTTCAGCCCGATCAATATCACTTTGGCGGCTATCGCTGAAAACGCGGCTGAAGGTGGCGAGAGCGCTCAAAATGTCTCCGCCCTCAGGCTGTGGCACTTTTGCTGCATCGGTAAATTGTTGTGGCACGTTTAAGTAATGCCAAGATCGACTAGCTTTGTATTTGCCTTTAATACGGTCAGCCCATACGCAGCTAGCGCCAAATGATTCGGGAACTAAGTACCTCTCTGGCGCTTCGATGTTGAGTAAGCGCTCTATTTCGCTGCGCGTCGCGGGGGAAACTTTCTCTAGCGCGAGCTCACAAATACTGTGGTGGCCCAAATCCCACCATGCGCTAGCAGCACTTGAAAGACTCCATGCGATTGCGAAGACCACTAAGCGGCCTGAGCATCTTGCCGCCCTATTTCTAGGCATCGAGTGGTCTCCCATGTAGAGTAGTGGTAAAACCTAACGAGAATAATAACTTGGCCAATAAAAGTATACGCCCGATAGGTGCGATCAGAAGTCTTCGTCAGTCGCCCTTGTGGTTGGTATCCCTGACAGTCATTGCTGTTTATATCTGTTTTATTGATCGCATTGCGATTTCGATCGCCATTATTCCAATGGCTGCAGAGAATGCTTGGAGTGCATCGACCCAAGGCGTGATTATGGCAGCCTTTTTTCTTGGCTATTTAACGTTGCAGATCCCCGCCGGAATGCTCGCTGATCGTTTTGGAGGCAAGTGGGTATTGGGACTGGGTGTGCTTCTCTGGTCAGTATTTACTCTTTTAACACCTCCAGCAGCGGCAACAGGGCTCATCGCATTAGTGGTATGCCGCTTTTTTATGGGGGTTGCCGAAGCGGTGACATGGCCTTCTATTTATGCGCTGTACTCGCAATGGGTGTCTGATACGAGACGCGCGACAGCGGTAGGTTTTATGAATTCTGGCGTGGCCGGGGGGAGTGTTATTGCCCTTGTCGCTACCCCCTTGATCATAGCGACCTATTCTTGGCAGCTTGCCTTTTATATTTACGGAGCGATTGGAATCGTTTGGTTTCTTATATGGACGCCCACCACACGATCATCCCCGGCGGGCACAGCGAATGCTTCCCGCGATGAGCACTGTGGCGTTAAATCTGACTTTCCGAAAATTACATTAGTGGCGTTATTACAGTCTCGGGCTGTATGGGCCATCGCAGTCGCTCACATGTGCTTGAACTGGACCATATTTCTAATGCTTTCTTGGCTGCCTACATATATCAATAAAGGCTTGGGCGCTGATTTCAGTCAAATCGGTATGCTTACGGTTGCCCCAGCAGTAGTGGCCATGCTGCTCACGCCAGTCGCAGGTCGGGTATTTGATATCTTGATTAGTCGGGGCTTCAATCGGCTGCGCGTGCGCAAAGTGATGCAAAGTTTGGCTTTTGGCAGTATCGCATTTACCTTTGCTATTTTGGGCTATGTAGAGTCTGTGCTGGCGGGTATTTTGCTGGTTACCTTTAGCAATGCGATGACCGCATGTTCGGCGGGGGGCTTTGCGACGAACCACCTCGAAATAGCGCCTAACCAGTCTGGGCTGCTCATGGGCTTAACCAATACGCTTGGCTCATTGTCGAGTGGTTTGGCCATTCTGATATCCGGCATTGTGCTGGATGTAACCGGTTCATGGGTGGTGGTGTTCCAGCTTGCGGCAGCGATCGCAATCCTGGGGGCTGTTTTTTATTGGCGGTTCGCAAGTATTGAGCGCGAGTTTTACTGAGTCCTTATTTTTTGGTCATTACAGAGAGCAGTCATGAAGTCCGAGAACCGTGCCGTGTACGCTATTTATAACGCCGAGAGCTCGCTGGTAGGAGAGCTTGCGTATATGGCAGGAAAAGTTATCGGTAATCGGGCATGTGCGTTGTGTGATATCACCCACGGCTGGCATCCCCTAGGCAAATCTGAGTGGCGCAAGCGCGATAAGTGCGAGCTACCGGTATATTGGTTACATAGTGACGAGCAATCTGACGCGTTAAAAGCGTTTACCGAGGGTCGCTTGCCGCTAGTAGTGGCAGAAGTATCGGGCAAGTACGAAGCTTTACTGACCAAAGAACAGCTCTCGGCCTGTGGCGGCAAGTACAAGCGATTCGCAGAAGTCTTGACGGCAGCAGTGGGCGCACTTGAATAGTGGAGTATTGCCTACCTCGCTGACACAAGTGTGTATTTTAGTTCTCAAGTCAGTCCGTGAGAGGTATGGTTCACTCTTCAGAATGCCCCAGTAAATTGTTATGACAAGTCTTGTTGGCATCATTTTATTGCCGTTAGTGGCATGGTTGCTTTCCTCCAATCGCCGTGCAATCAACTTTCGTACGGTAGGCTTCGCTTTTGCGCTTCAAGCGGGCATCGGTGGCGCTGCTTTATTCACCGATTGGGGGCATGCCGGCCTCTTGACCGTATCCGAATATGTCGCCGTGTTGCTCGATTACAGCAGGGCGGGTACGGAATTTATGTTTGGCGACCTCGCGAATACTGGCGGGAGCATTGGTTTTATATTTGCTTTCAGCGTATTGCCCGTGGTTATCTTTTTTAGCTCACTCATCGCTGTGCTGTATCACTTAGGTGTGATGCAGTGGGTTATTCGTATTATGGGTGGGGGGTTGCGTCGACTGCTCGGCACAAGTCATACCGAATCGCTCTCCGCCGCGGCCAATGTCTTTGTAGGGCAAGCCGAAGCACCACTAGTGGCTAAGCCCTATATCCCCGGTATGACCGTCTCAGAGCTGTTTGCGGTCATGGTAGGAGGCATGGCATCTATCGCCGGCTCCGTCATGGCAGGCTATGTGGCACTGGGTATTCCGCTGGAGTATTTATTGGCGGCAAGCTTTATGGCAGCGCCGGGGGGCTTGTTGATGGCCAAGCTCTTAGAGCCTGAGACCCATGTGCCCATAGAACCCGATTCTGATAAAGCTCCGGAATCAGAGGCCTACGTTAATCTGGTGGATGCAGCGGCGAGCGGGGCGATGAACGGACTGAATATGGCCGCAGCGATTGCGGCAATGCTCATGGCATTTATTGCGCTCATTGCCTTGTTCAATGGGGTTCTGGGTTGGGCCGGAGGTCTGGTTGGGTTTCAGGATGTGACCCTGCAAGGGCTACTGGGTTTTGTTCTACAGCCCCTTGCATGGACCCTTGGCGTTCCATGGGAGGAAGCTCGGCTAGCAGGTAGCCTTATCGGTCAAAAGTTAGTGCTCAATGAGTTTGTGGCTTATGTCGGTTACATGGACGTAGCAGAGCAGTTCACACCACTGTCGAAGGCGGTGGTGATTTTCGCGCTCTGTGGCTTCGCCAATTTGTCGTCGATTGCTATTTTGCTGGGTGGTTTAGGGGCGGTGGCGCCCATGCGGCGCGACGAAATTTCGCGGTATGGCTTCCGGGCGTTACTGGCCGCGACACTTTCTAACCTTATGAGTGCGGCGCTTGCCGGATTCTTTATATCACTTGGATGAGTGGGGTTATTAATGGCTGATACTCTGCCACTTTTATCGTGTCACGATCCCAAGCTCTGCGAGAAGTTCGTTGCGTCACTCCGCAATTTCGGCTTTGCGGCTTTGATTGACCATCCTCTAAATATGCAGCGGATTCAGCGCATTTACGATGACTGGCGGTCGTTTTTCGCTAGCGGTGAGGCGCACGCCTATGCCATGGATCCGCTCAACCAAGACGGTTATTTTTCGATTAAGCAAGCGGAACATGCCAAAGGCTACGCACAAAGAGATTTTAAAGAGTACTTCCAGTACTACCCTTGGGGGCGCTGTCCGGAGCAGTTGAGAGGCGACCTTGAAGCATATTACGAACAGGCAGTGACATTTGCAGCGACGCTTCTCGGGTGCGTAGAGGATGGGTGTCCTGACAGCGTGAGAGTCAGGTTTAGTGAGCCATTGCAGGGAATGATCACCAATAGTCAGCAGTCTATGCTGAGGGTTTTACACTATCCTCCTGTACCCACGGGGCAATCAGCTTTGCGTGCTGCTCCCCATGAAGACATCAATTTACTTACTTTACTTCCTGCCGCTGATGGGCCCGGATTGGAGATTTGTCGCCATGATGGCACATGGTTGAGCGTGCCTAATGACCCCCATCAAGTGCTGATTAATGTTGGTGACATGCTACAGGAGGTATCAGGTGGTTGGCTGCCTTCAGCAACACACCAAGTTGCATCGCACTCCGAGGCTGCGTTAGCCAATGGTCGTATGTCACTGCCCTTATTCTTACATCCTCGACCCGACGTGCATTTGTCCGATCGCTACACGGCGGCATCCTATTTAGACGAGCGCCTCGTTGAGCTCGGTGTGGTATAAAAAATGGGGCCATGGGTATTTTTTTATCGAAAACTTAATCTCTGAGTAATCTATGACTTATTTGTTCCACAGCGACCCCGCCCAAAGCGACCCCGCAAGAGGCGCGAGGCCTGACGCTCGACTGCCTTTGCAAGCTGCCTGGTGCACCCAGTACTAGTGCACCCAGTACTAGTGCGTGTCGTTTATTGGGTGGTATTGCGCCTCTCAATAGCTCTCGCCGGGTGTTCCTGTGCAATGGTTCAGGCGGACGTCGCGCGTGTTGCGGTTGCCGCTAATTTTGCGAGTACAGCCCAGGTCTTGGCAGACCGGTTTGCCGCAAATAGTGAGCACTCGGTTGAACTGGCCATCGGATCGACCGGTTTGTTGTATGCACAAATTCTCCAGGGCGCGCCCTTCGATGTGTTATTAGCTGCAGATCGCGATCGACCAGAGCGCCTTGTACTGGACGGGCTCGGAGACTCCGATAGCCTGTTTGTATATGCGCAAGGTCGGCTCGCCTTTTGGACGCCAAATCATGATCCGATGCCCGGTTTGGGTGATTTTCTTGCGACCTCAAACGGATCCTTATCACTGGCTAATCCAAAGCTCGCGCCCTATGGCGCGGCGGCGCTGGATATTATCGATGCGCAAGGTATCGAGTCTCTGAGCGCAAAGCTTGTGTACGGGGAAAATGTTGCGGGCGCATATGCGCTAGTGGCCACAGGAAGCGCACAAGCGGGGTTAGTCGCGCTCTCGCAGTTACTTGATCAAGGCGTCCCTGAGCGCTATTTTCGCGTTATTCCCTCGTCATCCCATCGTGCAATTGATCAGGCGGCGGTGCTTACTCGTCGGGGGACGATAAACTCTGCAGCGACTGCGTTTCTGGTGTTCTTAAATAGTCAGTCCAGTCGCACCTTTATCGAGCAGGCCGGTTATACCGTGCCTTCTCCGCGGATGGACTGATATGCTCGAGTGGTCAGCATTATGGTTAACGATTAAGCTCGCTGCGCTGACGTCAGTCTGTTTGATCTTTATTGCCACGCCGATTGCGTGGTGGTTGTCGACGACACGGAGTCGTTGGGCTACCGCCGTTGATGCGCTGGTGGCTATGCCGCTCGTTCTTCCTCCGACCGTGCTTGGATTTTATTTCTTGTTGGCGTTGAGCCCACAGTCATCCTTTGGTCAATGGTGGCTAGGTCTTACTGGGCAGCAGCTTACTTTTAGTTTCTCGGGGCTGGTTGTCGCGTCAATCGTTTACTCGCTGCCTTTTGCAGTACAGCCCTTGCAAGCATCGTTCGCTGGAATCGATCATAGAACCCTCGAGGCGGGCGAGGTGCTCGGGGCGTCACCCATCGATCGCTTTATCAGTCTTGTGTTGCCGTTATCGAGCCGGGGTTACTTGACCGCTCTAATACTCGCTTTTGCACATACTGTCGGTGAGTTTGGCGTAGTGCTTATGATCGGCGGCAACATTCCCGGCGAAACCCGCGTTGTCTCCATCGCGATTTATGAGGCTGTAGAAACACTTAACTACGATGCAGCACACACGCTTTCACTTATCTTAATCGGCTTTTCTTTTGTAGTGCTCGCACTGACCTATGGATTAAATCGCCACTTTGCCCGACCCCTTTTCGTGCATAACCCCAAGCGGGAGTCGAAACGTGCTTGAACTAGGGATCAATATTAGTTTGCGCAAAGGCGATTTCGCTCTCAGGGTCGAGAAGCAGTTGTCGCTGCAAGGTATCATCGGTGTGCACGGCCATAGTGGCGCGGGAAAGAGTTCACTACTGCGGGCGATCGCCGGGCTTGAGCGACACGCCGAAGGCGCGATTACCCTAGCGGAAGAGTGCTGGCAGGACAGCGACCGACGCTATGTTAAGCCCGCCTACGAACGCCGGATAGGTTATGTATTTCAAGAGCCTCGGTTGTTCGATCACATGGATGTAGCAGGCAACCTTCGCTATGCCACTAAGCGCGCAAAAATGGCGACGGACGGCACGCTCTTTGCAACGATTGTCGATAGCCTACGACTCGCTCATTTACTCACGAGGGAGCCCTCGACACTCTCTGGCGGCGAGCAGCAGCGCGTCGCTATTGCGCGTGCCTTGTTGACGTCGCCGCGACTTCTGTTACTTGATGAACCACTGAGTGCGGTTGATAACCAGCATAAAGGCGAGCTTATTGCGTTACTGAGAAAAATTAATCAGCAGTTCGAGGTGCCGATTATCTACGTGTCCCATTCCACGGACGAGCTCGCCACTTTGACCGATCAATTGCTGTTATTGCGTGACGGACGCGTTATTGCATTTGATGATACGGCGCGGCTAATGAGTCGTTTAGACCTTGTCGAAATGTCTAGCTCTCGCGAGGCGGGTTCGGTGATCGAGGCGCGAGTGAGAGGCTATGATGAAGAGTTTCAGCTCACGCAATTGTCGATTGAGGGCAGCATCTGCTGGGTTCCGGAGCGAGTCGGCAGCGAGGAAGCCCCCGTACGTTTGCGTATCCACGCTCGCGATGTGGCCGTGGCATTAGAAAGCCCAAAGGGCTTGTCTATTCGAAATATTCTGCCTGCTACCTTAAGCGCTATTGAGATAGGTAGCGCCGCTCATGCAGATGTACTTGGGCTGGTGGGCACTCAAACTATTCGCGCACGCTTAACGCGCGCATCAGTTCGTGAGCTTAAGCTCGAGGTGGGTCAGCCAATCTATCTATTGATCAAAGCAGCATCGGTCGAGGCGGACTGACGGCATGTGCGTGTTAGCGGTGCTGCCAAACCAATCCCGTTAAGATGAAGCCAAGACCCAACAGTGTATACGGTTGCACAGGCTCACCGAGTACCAGCCAAATAAGGGCTAAAGAAAACGGTGGCGATAGAAAAATTAGCGTGGATATTGTCGCGGCTCGAGCAGCTAGCTTCATGGCATTTAGCCAGCATATAAAACTAATGCCCATCTCAAAAATGCCGACGTAGAGTCCCCCGAGCACCCCTTCTAAAGGTATTGGTTTGAGCTCTTCAGTTGCGACTACAAGCGCAATAAGCAGTGGCGTGGAGACACTAAAATTCAGAAATAAAGCGCCGACCGGGTTGATCCCATGGCGGGTATTGGCGATCCAGTAAAGTGCCCAAATCAGTGTGCTACCGATGGCGAGGCCGATCCCTACAGGGTTCGTAAAGTGTAGTGTCCATGGCGCCCCGTGGGTCGCAATCACGAACACGCCGGCGTAGCTTATCAGTGCGGCAATAATGTCGCGACGACGCAACGTTTGTTTTAAGAGCAGCGCAGCAAGTAATGGCAATGTTAGCGCCCACGTGTAGTTTAGCGCCATTGCTTCTTGTGCTGGCAGTCGCGCATAGGCTTCGAATAGGACGTAGTAGTAAAGCCCCGGATTCAATATTCCGATGGCTAATGTAATGCTGAGATCTCTTTTAGACGCAGCCGCCAGGTCCTTGATCTGGCCGTTCATTGCGACAAGCACACCGAAGAAAATCCAAGAGGTCGCTGATGCTATGGTGACGAGCAAGAGGGGTGAAACAAATTGCAAGCTCAGGTTGAATGCAGTCGCGACCGTACTCCACAAAGCGACAGCCATCAGTCCTAAGGTTATGGCCTTACGGTCTTGGCTCACATTACTCAGCATAGTGTAGTGATGAGTAGCGCAGATTTTTTAAGCACATGTCAGTCACGGTCAGGGATGACTTATTGCTTGGGGTGCATGGCCGACTCAACGGCTCGCAAGTCGCTGTAGCCCCCGCCATTGATCACTGTGGGGTAGCCCGCCGCCTCCAGTGCAGTCTTAGCTTGTTCCGACCGATTGCCACTGCGGCAATAAACAACGATGGTTTGAGTTTTGTCGACTCCGAGCTTCTCAAGGCCTGCGACTATGCGCTCGTGAGGAATATTAATCGCGTTATCGAAGCTGCCCGTGGAGACTTCCATCGCCGTGCGCACGTCCACTAGTAAGGCGCCATTGTCGATCGCGTTGAGCGCGGTAATCTGGTCTTTCTTGTTGGTGAGGCCGCTATCGCAGGCAGCGAGGGTAAGCGCAAAAATAAGTGGGAAGATAAATTTCATGGTGCGTTCCTTTAGACTGAGCGATACGGGCTCGAAAAATACGCTTACAATGGCCCTGCGCGATAGTCATAGTTTACCTGCACGTTGTGCGGGTTTATATGTAAATGACACGAAAGGGAGTCATGTTATGGGGACACTACGATACCTAACCCTAGGCTTTTTGTTGGTTAGCGGGCAGTCGCAAGCGTGGTCCGATCACGCAAGCTTGGTATGGCCACTGCTCAGCACTGATGCGGAGTTAAAGGCTCCAGTGTTGACACCCAAACCGTTAGGCGATTTTGTTGAGCAGCAGTCGCAGGCGATCGCGGAAGTGCTCGAGGCGCACGAGCAATGGACAGCGGCGCGCGGAATGGACTACGCATTAACGCCGCAACCCTTGCGTTTTGATCCCCAAAGTTCAAATCTAACGCGGGGCTTTATTCAAGCGATTCGAATCAATCCTACATTGAGTTATGCACCCTACCGTCAGCTCATGGCATCGGAGCTCGGTGCGGCAGATAACCAGGAGACAGTCGGCTGGAACGACCTGAGCTTTCTCGATGCTGGGGAATCTCACAGCTCGATTCCCTATGTGCTGCTAGCAGCCTCAGATCTAGTCAGCCCTGCCCACGTTCTTGCGACTGCCAGCGACGAGCCGGATAGAGGCATGGACGTCGGCCTGTTCGCCGATAACGGAACGCCGTTTGGTGCGATCTATGGGTTTGGCCAGCAACCCTTTGGCAACCCAAACTTATCCTACGGGTCCCAGGCTCCTTTTCACATGGGCTTTTACCATCTGGACTGGTTAACCAAGAAAGCCCAGCCCGGACTTCTCAACACATACCCAATATGGCGCATCGCGCTTTATGACAGGCTCGCGGAGCTCGCTTTTACGACAGGCAACGACTACTGGGGTTGGCGGTTCATGGGCTGGGCGCTGCATTATATTGGCGATTTGACTCAGCCGTATCACGCGGTTCCCTTGCCCGGCGTATCCACTGTTAGCGCGCTGTGGCTAGTTATAAAAGGTGAGACGAATGACGCTATTCAGCTTGTCTCAAATCGGCACGGGGTACTTGAGTCCTATCAATACCAGCGTTTGAGTACGGCATTGAGCGGTGATGAAGCAAGCGGCGTCTGGTTGACGACACTCAGTAACGCGGAATCCGCCCCTGCTGAGCTTAGTCCGACTGACGTTCAGAGTTATTTGACGCTTGAAAGTGTAGAGGCCGCCACGGCGCTTGATACCGCTCTGGCAATGTATGTGCCGTCACGCTATGTCAGCGATTCCTCGTTCGAGTGGGTGGGGTCGGGCTTAGAGGGCGATGTCGCAAACTTGATCCGCACTGACGGCGGTGACGAGGCAATCCGCCAATTAGATGCTATTGTTACCCAGCAACTGAAGCGGTTTGTACGTTTTGCTCAAGCGTGGGTTAATCGCACTAAAAAGCATAATCAGGAATGACTGAAGCGTCAGGAGTAGTTATGAAATCGGTGATATCAGGTTTGTCGTTTGTCACAGCAGTCGTAATAGCAGCAGTGTCGTTGGGTCTGTCAGCGGCAGAGCCCGTGGTCGGGCCAGTCATAATGAGCAATGGACCTGTTATTTTGCCACCGGAAGGCAGCTATAACTTGAACCCCGATGAGCACTATAAAGTCTCAATTGATATTGGCGATACCGCTGAATTTCCCGGAGACATCAATCGAAAGTTAGTGAGTGTTGCGCGTTTTCTCAATATGCACGCGCAAGCGGGGATTCCAAAGGACAACATAGAGTTTGCAATTGTCGTTCACGGTAAAGCGGTTAGCGATTTCCTGACCGACGAGAGTTACCAAGCGCGCTTTAATGACGTCAATCCTAACACGACGCTGATCAGTGAATTGCAGTCTGCCGGTGTGGACATCTACTTGTGCAGTCAGACAGCCGCCTTTAGAAACATAGGATTTGATGAATTCCATGGGGGCGTAACCATCGCGTTATCTGCGATGACGAGCCACGTAAGACTCGAGCAGGAAGGTTACCGACTCATCCCTTTCTAATTTGCGCATAAGAATTTGGAGATATCAGTGATAGTGATTAGAAAGGTTGCGCGAGCAGCCTGTGTCGGTATCTGCTTTAGTGCTTTGGTAGCTTGCTTCGATATTGAGCAAACTCTGGTTATCCACGACGACCAGAGTGCCGCCTTTAATTTTGTATTTACCGTTGATTCCGCTTTGCTTGAGCTGGGTGAAGGCGCCGATATCGACCTCGAGAGCGCCTGTGACTCGGAAGATACATTCCCCGAGGAGCTGCCCGGTGCTCTGACGCGTGAAGCAGATGTTCGTATCGAAGAAGCCCAATTGATTTGTGAGTATACGATCTCAGGACCACTGGCCGACTTCGATGCGCTGTCCGCCGATGTTCAGCGTGATATGGGCGATATGGACCTGATATCTCTCGAAATCTTAGATAGAAATCGAGCGCGAATTGTAAGCGTGTTTGATTTCTCGGACGACGACATAGAAGACTCAGCCAAGAGCTCAGTGAGTGGATCGCTGCGTCGTATGATCGCATCCAACTTTGAAGGCAGAGCGATTCGTTGGACTATTAAGGCGCCGACGATACTGGAATCTAACGGTGAAATTTCACCGGATGGGCGTAGCGTCCACTGGGTGTTACCGCTGGAACAGGCGATCGGTGAGTCGGGTCGCTATGCATTCGAAGCGATCATTGACTACAGTGCCCATCAACCCCGTTTCTTTTAAATATGAAGTGCCTCATTCAGCGGGTCAGTGAGGCGTCGGTTGACGTCGACAGCGTATGTGTCGGGTCTATTGGTCGCGGTCTATTGGTGTTTGTGGGCGTTGAGCCCACTGACACTGCTGCTTCACTCACGCGCATGGCAGAGCGGCTACTAGGCTACCGTGTTTTTGCTGATGCCGATGGGCGGATGAATTTAAGCGTTGCCGACGTTAAAGGAGACTTGTTGTTGGTGTCGCAATTCACATTGGCCGCTGACACTCGGAAGGGTACTCGACCAGGCTTTCAAACGGCGGCGCCACCGAAGCTTGCTGCTAGCTTGTTTGAGCAGTTTGTAAACGGCGTTAAGCAACGGACAAACCTGTGGCAACAGGGCAGTTCGGAGCGAACATGCAGGTGAGTCTGGTTAACGATGGCCCCGTTACCTTTTTGCTTGAGGTTTGAATAATGGCGTCTTCCGAGGGTAAGTCACCGGTGTGGCGCGGCATGAAGGGGTCCATCCCTTTGTTTATCCCCGCCATTCCTTTCGCTTTTGTATTTGGCGTTGTCGTTGCTGAGTCGGGCCTTCCAGGTTTTCTTGGGTGGAGTTCCGCGCCGATTATCTTTGGCGGCGCTGCGCAGATTACGTTGCTGACATTATTGGGAGAGGGTGCTTCAGTGGCCGCGGCAGTAACTGCTGCACTTATTGTCGGCGCGCGACACTTGCTTTACTCAGTCACTTTGGCGCCGCGATTTCAGAGCCAACCCAGATGGTTTCGCTGGGTTGGCGCATACATGCTCATCGACCAAGTATTCGCATTGGTTTCCATCGAAGAACTGGATGATCCTGACGAGTTCAGGCATTTCTATTTGAGCGCCGGATTGACCTTTTGGTTTCTGTGGATGAGTTTTACGGCGCTGGGAATCGCCATAGGGCCCATTATCCCTGAGGGTTGGCAGCTCGCCTTTGCAGCTCCCGTATTGTTCATCAGTATTCTTGCTGTATCGGTAGACAGGTGGCAGAAAGCCGCCGTTGCCCTGGTAGCGATGATAGCGATGGCGGCGCTGGCCGATTTACCTAATCGGCTGGGTATTTTAGTAGCGGCGATACTTGCGATGTTCGTAGGTATTCTGCTCGAGCGCGTGCGACGATGACCGTATTTATAGCGATTGTTCTTGCTGGGCTGGGTACCTACGCTATGCGTGCGCTGTTTCTCGTGGCGCTGTCGAATAAGACGTTTCCGCCCTTGGCACTGCGCCTTCTGGAATATGTAGCGCCGGCGGTGATGGGGGCATTGGTGGTCTCGATGCTCATCGACTCTACGGGTCAGCTCAGTCTTGGGGCGCCGGAGCTTGCCGGTCTAGGCTGTGCTGCTTTTGTGGCGGCCAGAACACGTAATCATATTTATGCGTTAGCGGTTGCTATGGCCGTTTTCTGGGGCCTGCGCTGGATAATGTGAGAATAAGAAATTTCGTCAATCATAGATTTATAGCCTGTTTTCACGGTGAGGATGAACATATGAAAAACTTAAAAAAGGTGATCTATCGATCTTTCGCGGTTGCCTCGGCCTGCGGTTTGTTTGTGGCTACGTCGATTGGCGCTGAGATGCCTGCATCCGAATCGATACTGCAGCCTGAAGATATTTTTGCGCTTGAGTACGCCAACGACCCGCAGGTTTCACCTGATGGTGGAACCATTGCATATGTTCGCACCAGTATGGACATCATGACCGACAAGGCTCGTAAGGCCATCTGGCTAAGTGATCTCGATGGTGGTACTCATCGTCCACTATTGGCGAATCGAGCTGATTTTACGAACCCGCGCTGGTCGCCGATGGGTGATCGTCTGGCATATGTATCGAATAGCGAAGGTTCTAACCAAATCTATGTTAAGTGGCTGACCACGGGCGACACCGCTCTCGTCAGTAATTTGTCGACGTCTCCGAGTCATGTGACCTGGTCCCCTGATGGTCGCTGGTTAGCATTCTTAATGTTTGTACCCGAGACGATGACCCAGCTGGCATCTATGCCTGCGAAGCCCAAAAACGCTAATTGGGCTGATCCTGTAAAGCAAATCGAGGCTCTGACCTATCGCTCCGATGGCAAAGGATTTCTCGAACAAGGACAACAACAGGTATTTATTATTCCCGCCGAGGGTGGCACTCCTCGCCAGTTGACCCAAGGCGCTTACCAGGCCAGTGGTCGGCTTAACTGGTCAAAAGATGGAAAGCGTATTTATTTCGTAAGCCACCGAGTTGCCGATTGGGAATACGAGCCACAAGAATCGGATATTTACTCAGTAGAAGTGGCATCGGGCGAGATCACACGACACACGGATCGGATAGGCCCCGACGCTAATCCCACGCTGTCACCTAATGGTCGCTATTTGGCGTATACCGGCCACGCCGCCCGCGCCACGGGTTACAACAACAGCGAACTGTATTTGCTAGATCTTGAATCCGGCGCGATTAGAAAATTATCGGGTGACTTCGATCGAAGCATTGAAAACCCACAGTGGGATTCTTCAGGTACGTCTATTTGGTTTCAATATGAAGATCGCGGCACGCATCGTATCGGCTCGATTAATTTAAAAGGTAAGCTTGTTGAGTCCGACTTGCGCTTGGGTGGCACTACCCTTGGGCGCCCCTATGCCAGTGGTAGCTTTGATATAGGAACCAATGGCGTCATCGCGTTCACGGCTGGTGACACCCAGTCTCCCGCAGATCTCATGACATCCAAGCGTGGCGAGCGTCCCAGACAGTTAACCCAGCTCAATAAAGATGTACTCGCGCATAAAACGCTGGCCAATGTTCAAGAGATCACTTGGGAGTCGAGCTTCGACGGCCAAGCGATCCAAGGCTGGCTAATGACTCCTCCGGGCTTTGATGCGCAAAAGCGTTATCCACTGATTCTTGAAATTCACGGCGGGCCCCATGCCGCATATGGCCCGAATTTCAGCGCAGAGGCGCAATTATTTGCCGCCCAAGGCTATGTGGTTTTATATACCAACCCTCGTGGTAGTACGAGTTACGGAGACGCCTTTGCCAATGCAATTCACCTGGCATATCCCGGCAATGATTACGACGATCTTATGTCAGGTGTCGACAGCGTTATCGAGCAAGGATTCGTGGACCCTGAGCAATTATTTGTCACTGGCGGATCGGGTGGTGGCGTATTAACCGCCTGGATAGTGGGTAAGACTAATCGCTTTAAAGCCGCTGTCGTTGCTAAGCCTGTGATTAACTGGA
>Ga0222719_10002788_pt1 | contig 15760 bp, 23 predicted proteins | sample C33_34DmetaG_FD_165039 | JGI IMG/M metagenome (GOLD analysis project Ga0222719, IMG submission 165039) | Estuarine water microbial communities from San Francisco Bay, California, United States - C33_34D | ecosystem: Environmental > Aquatic > Marine > Unclassified | place: USA: California...
GGGTTATCTAGTGGGCCTGTGTATGATGGTCAACGGTGAGCAGGAGTGTGAGACTCAAACATTTGTTCCTAACTTTAGTTCAGAGATAGCCTGCGAGGTCCATTCAGTTATTTCAACAACCTTAATTAATTACGATCTCCAGCACATAGACGGTGTTTATGATATATGGGTAGCACCTACGAACTGTATGGACGTTCCTATAGAAGAGACTACAGAAGACTTTTTCAAAAAACTGCGTTGATTATTTTGGTAAAATAGACTAAATAAGTGTAGGGACATTACGATCCCAAATACTTTAGGAGATTAGAAAGATGGCAAAATTAACAAAAACACATCCAGCGGCAACTACTACAGACGTAGAAGTTTCGCAAAATTTACACTTCTTCACAGTTGACTACGTTAATGCTAACGCATCAACAGGTCCAGAAGGAGCTCAACAAGCAGTTCTTAATGCGATCCAAGACACAGCGACTATCGTTGCTATTGGTCCACTACTTGACACAAACTCACAGCAAACATTTGCTGTTGAAGCAACAGGTGGTAACGGCACAGTTGTAGCGGCTACATTACAAGCGGCTATCCGTGCATTAGGCACAGTTGACTCAGTTGACTTATCAAGCTCAACAGTTACAGATACAAAATTAGGTATCTTAACAGCGGCGGCAGTATCATAAGTTTTAAACTTATATGAAGAAGCCCACTTTTTACAGTGGGCTTTTTTATTGGCGTAAATATCTGTATGGAACAACGAGATCTGTTTGAAGAAAAAGATACAACTGCCTGGGTCTATGAATCACCGGATGGTGGCAATACCATATACAGGCGTAAACTTAGGGATCCACACTATAAACGTGAACTGGTCCAGCAGATAGAGGATGAGTTCCGTGACTACAGAGAATGGATATACCGACAGCACTGGAATGAACTAGTTAAGCATCCTGCTGTCAAAGACGCGATAGATAAACTTAAAACGATAGTGGCATTAGTAGAAGAATGATAGTTTGTTGGACATTAGCAGATATTACTAACACGGGCTTTACTACAAAGCCAAAGAACGAACACGAAATTAAACTACGAAATCAGCAACGTAACTACGAAACATTCCTACAACTGATTGGCATGCGTAATCAACCCACAGTTCTAATACATCCTACCATAATGGAAGACACAGACATACAACTATATCCGTTTGGACGCTGGTATATGCAGGATCTAGGATTCAAGTATAATGTATGGATGTTCGCCTTTGATGTTGAGCAACCAACGGCATTTGACAATGAGGATGGTCCATTGATGGCCTTGATGCAAGACTTCAACAACATACCCATCATCACCGGTTTGGAAGAGAACTGCAAAATCAATAACACAATCAACACTTTAGGCCCAAAGTGCAACACGTTCTTCATGCACGAAAAAACGAAGTTATGATAAATATTAACAAAGCATCACACAACAAACACATAACTCAGGCTCAAATAGGCTCAACTCAATACACAAAGCAGTTTTGTGATAATTATCTATTGACGGAATTTTTGAGATGAGCACACAAGCTACAGCAATTGAAAAGGAAAACTTGGAAGCCCACGTCGAGTTATGTGCCGAGAGGTATGAGGCATTGGAAAACAAACTTGATCAGGTAGAAGAGAAAGTCGGCAAGTTGGAAGGTGTTGTTAATGAGATCAAAGATATGATCGTAAGCATGAACGACAAGCGTAACCAACAGCTGATTAAATGGGGTATGTCCGCGATCGGCGCCTTGCTGGCAGTAGTGGCTTGGTTCGTGATCAAGTATCTGGGATAATTCCATGCAAAAGGCACAGGCATACGCAAAACTCCAGCGCCTCGCAAAACAAAGCCTTGCGAACATCAAACAAAACATAATAGTCAAAGAGCGAGATCACTATCTAGCGTTTGATCGATTTAAGATAACCAAGACCACTGATGGCTTCGCTGTTCATAGACATAATGATCTAGAGCATACTTTCATAAATTCACAAAATGCTATAAGTTACTGCGTATTTGATAGGAATGCACGCCAGGACCATTCGCTACAGTTGATCCATCTTGATAAAAAAATACAGCATAAGATGTTTGATCTAGAAGTAGCAAAGAACACAATGACAAAGACCAAGGATCAAGAAAGACTCGTAACAGCATCTATCAGAGCCCAAGATTACATATTAGAAATAAAGAACCTGAAAGAACAAATTAACCACCTAGTTAATTTGGCTAAATACTTCCAAGAAAAGGAACAAGACAAATGAAGTTAACAGACATCGCACCAAAGACAGACGCTAGACTGATCACAAAGGTCATGGAAAGCCATTTCCAACCTAGGATCAACGTATCTGCACTTAAATTAGAGCAGGCACGAACCATGCTTACTAAGACACAGGCATTGATCAGAGAAGCACGTAATAAACCAACTTTCCATCAAAGTGAAAAATCACCTGCATACTTGCAGTTAATGATGATGGAACAAGCACTTAGAGCTCATATCACTGAGTATGGTTCTGACAGTCCTTCATACTCAAACGGCACAGCATATCAATCAGCAGTTAAGAAAGCAGTGATGCCTGATATCAAAGATGCTGACGAGGAAGAGGACGAAATGGAAGAAGGTTCATGTGGTTCTAAGCGTAAGATGGGCGAATATGGCAAGAAGAAAATGAAAGAGTCCAAGTTAACAGAATCAGAAGTAGAACAGGCACAGGTAGTATTGGCCGCACAGGACATGGTAGACAAGATACAGGGTATGTTAGAAGATGTCACTGACATGCAGTATAAGGATCTTCCAGGTCTAGTTGAAACGATGCGTAACGAAGTAGGTGTCAACGAAGCACAGTCATTCCTAGACGCACAGACAGCAACACTATCACAATTAGTAACGGCATTAGAACAGGCAAAACAAGAATCAACGAACGCAATGGCGCCACTCACTGGTCAATCAGCAGTTGCTCCGGAAGATTTCGGTGACAATGATCTAGACGCTGGCGTTGACAACGACACACCACCGGCATTAGATGACACTGAAGAAGAACCAGAGATCACAGAACCAGAAGCAGACTTAGAGCCAGACCTAGGCAGAGAAAGACGATAATGAAAATGTTTGAGGTTGACGGCCAAGGAAATGAATTGGCCGCACTGGTCCAATATCTAATTGGCAAGAGTGATGACCTCAAATCAAAGCCACAGATGAAGACAGATACCTTCATTGACATGGCGAGAAGCATGGGTGTTAACATTACATTTGGCAATCTACAGGCACTCACACAACAGGCACCACTAAAGAACATGGTCACTGATCTTAACCAGGATGTGATATCATTCGGCGATGCAGATCCCAACGTTAAGATGCCAGTGGACAAGGCAAGAGACACAGTCAAGAAGATGGCAAAAAGATCATTAGGCAAGAGACAATAACATATATACAGTTAACATGATGCTCCATAAACCCTACTTCGGTAGGGTTTTTTATCAGTTGTGGTTGACAACTGGTCGATAAATACTATACAATAATACTCAAGTATTAAGGAAAAATAAAAATGGCATACAGCGATAAAGTTTTGGATCATTATGAAAATCCTAGAAACGTTGGATCATTGGACAAAGACGATCCAACAGTGGGAACAGGTATGGTTGGTGCTCCGGCATGCGGAGACGTAATGAAATTACAGATCAAGGTAAATGATGAAGGACGCATTGAAGATGCTAAGTTTAAGACTTATGGTTGTGGTAGTGCTATCGCAAGTAGCAGTCTCGTCACAGAACTTCTCAAGGGGAAGACCTTGGATGAAGCCACCGCAATTAGAAACAGCCATATCGCGGAGGAACTCGCACTTCCGCCCGTCAAGATTCATTGCTCTGTCCTTGCTGAGGATGCGATCAAATCAGCGATAAAAGATTACAAGGATAAAAATGGAAGTTAAAAGTCCCTGTGTCTCTATATGTGCCCTACATGAAGGTATTTGTCAGGGGTGTGGTAGAACACAACAAGAAATAGCAGGTTGGTGGGATTACACCAATGAGGAAAAGCAACAAGTATTAGATAGATTGGAAAAGGTAACCAATGATCTCTTTGACTGACAAGGCCGCTGAAAAGGCCGCATATCACATAACCCACAGGCAAGGAACCAAAGGCCTTCGCATTGGTGTAAAAACTACAGGATGCTCTGGCATGGCATATATACTAGAGTTCGTAGACGAAATTTTACCAGATGATGTGACATTTGAAGATAAGGATGTTACACTGGTAGTGGACAAGTTACATCTGGCATACCTAGATGGGCTTAGATTAGATTACCAGAAAAAAGGATTAAACGAAGGCTTTGAATTCATCAACCCAAACGAATCAGCAAGATGTGGCTGTGGAGAATCATTCACAGTCTAGAATAGTCACAAGACATGACTATGCCACACTCACAAGAAACTCAGTAGACGGACAACGTTTATATCAATGCCCAGATGGCAACAGCGTTCCTAGTGTTACCACGATCTTAGATAAGACCAAACCCAAAGAAAAACAAGAAGCTCTAGCCAAGTGGCGTCGATCAGTAGGCGAGGAAAAAGCACAACAGATAGTCACAGAAGCCGCCAACAGAGGAACAAGAATGCACAAGTATCTTGAGGACTATGTTAATGGTGAGGAACTAAAAGAAAGTGTGAGCAATCCATATGCACAACAAAGTCTTGACATGGCTAAGATTGTGATCAAAGAAGGACTCAAAGACGTAGATGAGTTTTGGGGAACTGAGGTCGCATTATATCACCCTAAGATATATGCAGGCACTACGGACTGTGTGGGCATACACAAGGGCGAGGGAGCCATACTTGACTTTAAACAAACTAACAAGCCAAAGAAGCGTGAGTGGATTGAAGACTACTTCTTACAGTTGGCCGCATACGCAGAAGCACACAATGAAGTATATGGAACTAAGATCAACAAAGGTGTAGTTCTCATGTGTTCAAAAGATTATGAATATCAAGAGTTCATATCAGAGGGTGCTGAATTTGACATGTGGAAGGATCTGTGGTGGAAACGTGTTGAGGAATACTACACTAAACATCGATGAGTTACCTTACTAGAGAAATAGATAACTTCTTATCTAAAGAAGAACTAGCAGAAGTATGGTCTGCAATAAACTCTGAGTCACGTTGGAAGTGGCACAAGTTTGCAGGCGGTGCTATGTTTTGGTATTACGAAGTTTTCCTAAGTGACAGTTTTTACTTTGAGGAAAACAAGGGAACGTCTGGAGAATGGATACATGCACCTAAATGGGTAGTTGGTATACATCCTGTATGGAACAAGATATATGAGAAAGTTAAAGAACTCGCAGGACCTAACTTTATCATGTGGCGCTACATTATCAATGGTCAAACCTGGGGACAAGAAGGTGAAGCACACACTGATTTTGTAGGCAGTGAAACTAATTCAGAAACCTTTATATTATACCTCAATGACCAATGGGAGCTTGAATGGGGTGGTGATACTATATTTTATCATCCCCATACTATGGATGAACGTGGTAGAACTCCTGTTAGTCCAGGAAAATTGATAAGTTACGACAGCAGGGTAAAACACAGAGGTTCAGCACCAGCAGAAAAAAATATCCTTAGAGTTACACTAGCCATACAAGGCAAATATGAATAAATAGTAACATTATAATGGAATAATAGACATGGCAGTAGTTCAAATATCACGAATACAACATAGGCAAGGCCTTAACGAAAACTTACCACAATTAGCCGGCGGCGAGTTTGGTTGGAGCCTGGATACCCGACAATTATACATAGGTAATGGCACGACAGCAAATGGTGCACCTGTGATAGGCAACACAGAGATCCTCACGGAGTTCTCAAACATCGTTGGACTCTCAGACACCTATACATACAAGGGTGATGATGCAGGTTATGTCGTCAAGACAGGCGAGTTAGTTTCAACTCCTGTTACCAGATCATTACAAGACAAGTTAGATGAGGTAGCAAGTGTGAAAGACTTTGGCGCGGTCGGTGATGGAGTCACTGACGATGGTCCAGCCATCAACAGGGCACTATATGAGCTATTCTGTAGAGAGGTTAACTCAGAAGTAAGACGCAGTCTATATTTTCCAGCAGGCACATACGTCACGACACAGACACTACTAATTCCACCGTATGCAAAATTGTTCGGTGAGGGCATGGACAGTTCTATCATTAAACTAGACAATGACCCTGCCTCAACCATTCCGGATTACATAGCAAGGACCACAGACAGTCTACAACAGACTGGCCTAAACATTGGAACTAATTCAGCAGTGGCACCACAGCACGTTGAGATCAGTTCAATGACATTCCAGACAGCAGAGATAACTGATTTGTTCTTTGTTGAGTCAGCAGAACAAGTTCATTTTGATGCTGTGGGATTCAAAGGTCCACTGACAACATCAGATTTAACGTCAGCTACTGATTCAGTTGCCTGTGTTAGAACTGAGGGAACGGCAGTTAATATTCCTAAGAATGTTACCTTTGATAAATGTGCATTTGAGGGTATGACTTATGCTTTCTACATTGATGATCGTTGCCAAGGTTGGACAATATCAAATTCAAAATTTGAAACGTTATATAATGGTATAGTTTTAGGAGTGTCCCCAACAGATGGTGGCCCAATTGGATTCCGTGCTGTTCATAACTTGTTTAATGATACATATGGTTCCGCTATTGTATATGATCAAGTTGGCAAATGTATTTCAGGATATAACATATTCCTAGACTGCGGTAACCAATTCAACGGTGCGGGTTCACCAGCGGCCCCAGTTATCGATTTCAACTCAGACAACTGTGTATCAGTTGGCGATGTGTTTGAGCGTGATGACACAGACGACCTAACCTATGCAAGGGTTGATGTTGGAACTACGACAAGCATTGGTTTTTCAAATTCCAAAGAAGTTAAGTTTGGTAGTTTTGTGCGTGAGTCAGGTGACACAGCAACACTAACAGATAATACTTCATCTGCCACATCAGTGTTTACGATGGACAGCGGTGATGTATCAGCATGGAGTTTAGACTACACAATTACACGTGGTTCAAATGTTAGACATGGTAAGTTAACGGTGCGTAATGCATCAACACCTGTTTACTCAGATGACTACGCAGAGAACGCAGGAACAGGAGTCGTTCTATCAGTTGCTAACACAACAGGCACCACATACGCCTTACAATACACAACTACAAGCACAGGAACAGACGCTACATTAACATACAGCCTTACTCAGTTAGGTTAGTATGTGGATTGATAGATTTGAAGATCGTCTAAAGTCCTGGTCTACTCTACGTTCACAATGTGAGCAACTTCCTTTAAAAGAAGCATTAGACTTCATAGCCAATTGGTGGGGTTCCGCACCTAGGGTTAATAATGTAATACATTGGAACGATCAATCAAACTGGCCTGATCCCTGGGATCTTTTGGCAGATAATTCATTCGACGAACTTGCTCTAGCTTTGGGAATGTCATATACTGTAAGCATGATTGAAAAGTTTGATTGTTCAGTTGAAATCGCCCAAGCAAAGGACGATCAAGGACAGGAATATAATTTAGTCCTGGTAGACGATCGAAAATATATACTTAATTACGACCCATGGTCAACGGTAAGTAAAGAACAATTCGAATTTAAGATCACCAATTTTATAGATGCAAGAACACTTAGGATAGAATAATGTCAGAGATATTAGTAACTAAAAGGGATGGCAGACGAGAGCCCTTAACAATCGATAAACTTCATAAAGTAGTGATGTGGGCCTGTGAAGGCATCACAGGAGTATCAGCAAGTGAAGTTGAAATTAAAAGTCATTTACAGTTTTATGAAGGCATTAAAACTTCAGACATACAAGAAACAGTTATTAAATCAGCGGCTGACCTTATCACAGAAGACACACCAAACTATCAATATGTAGCAGGCAGGTTAATTAACTATCATCTACGAAAAATGGTCTATGGTGCATTTGAACCTTGGCATGTTAAGAAGTTAGTTGAAACCAACATTGATCGTGGTATGTATGATCCTGAACTTATTGATCTATACACAGATGAAGAGTGGGACAAACTCGATTCATATATCAAACACGATAGAGATGAATCTTTGACCTATGTTGCTATGGAACAGTTCCGTGGCAAGTATCTAGTGCAGAATCGTGTTACCAACGAGATATATGAAACACCTCAGATGACATACATGTTGATTGCGGCCACACTGTTTAGCAATTACGATAAAGCAGAAAGACTTGGTTGGGTTAAAGATTATTATGATGCTATCTCAACACACCAAGTGTCATTACCTACCCCTGTCATGGCAGGCGTCAGAACTAGCCAAAGACAGTTTAGTAGTTGCGTTCTTATTGAAACAGATGATTCATTAGATTCGATCAACGCAACATCATCAAGTGTTGTTAGATATGTTTCACAGAAAGCAGGTATTGGTATTGGCGCAGGACGCATCCGTGCTATTAAATCGCCTATCAGAAAGGGTGACGCATACCATACAGGTGTTATACCTTTTTATAAACTTTTCCAGGCGGCGACCCGCTCTTGTTCACAAGGTGGTGTTAGAAACGGAGCGGCTACTCTCTACTATCCATTATGGCATTTAGAAGTAGAAGACCTATTAGTTCTTAAGAACAACAAAGGAACAGATGACAATCGTGTTAGACACATGGACTATGGTGTCCAGTTTAATAAACTAATGTATGAAAGATTGATTTCGGGTGGTGATATCACATTGTTCTCACCACATGATGTCCCTGGATTGTATGATGCTTTCTTTGCTGATCAAGATAAGTTTAAAGAACTATATGAAACAGCAGAGCGTAACACTAGAATACGCAAGAAGACAATCAAGGCTATTGACTTGTTTAGTCAATTTATACAGGAGCGTAAGGACACAGGACGTATATATCTAATGAATGTAGATCATGCCAACACACATGGTGCATTCAAGCCTGAGGTGGCACCTATCAAGCAAAGTAACCTATGTTGTGAAATTGACTTACCTACTAAACCATTAAATGACATTAACGATCCTGAGGGAGAGATTGCTCTTTGCACACTGAGTGCTATAAATTGGGGTGTGTTCAAGAGCCCAGAAGAGATGAAAAAGGCGTGTAGGCTTGCTGTGCGAGGATTAGACGCCCTGTTAACCTATCAGAACTATCCAGTATTGGCCGCACAATTAGCAACAGAAAAGCGTAGACCATTGGGTGTTGGCATAATCAACTTTGCCTATTGGTTAGCAAAGAATGACTTTACTTACAGCGGTCCAGAGTGTTTACCAGAAGTTGATCGTTGGGCTCAGCATTGGTCATACTACCTGATTGAAGCAAGTGTAGAACTAGCAGAAGAACAAGGCGCTTGTCCAGGTAGCAACGAAACTAAGTATGGTGACGGTATACTACCAGTAGACACATATAAGAAAGAAGTTGACGAATTAGTTCCACACAAAGATCACGTTGATTGGAAAGGACTGCGTAAGAGATTAAAAGAATCAGGTATACGTAATTCAACTCTAATGGCACTTATGCCTGCTGAGACATCGGCACAGATATCAAACTCAACCAATGGTGTAGAACCACCACGTAGTTACGTTAGTGTTAAACAAAGTAAACACGGTGCACTAACACAGGTAGTTCCAGAGTTCCGTAGATTAAAGAACAAGTATGAATTGCTATGGGATCAACGCTCACCAGAAGGTTATCTAAAAATTATGGCCATTCTCCAGAAGTATATTGATCAGGGCATCTCGGTAAATACTTCCTATAATCCAGAGTTCTATGAAGACCATAAAGTTACAATGAGTGACCTACTCAAACACGTTGTAATGTTTTATAAATATGGTGGTAAGCAGTTATACTACAATAACACTTACGACGGTCAGGGCGAAATAGACGTGGATCGTGATACTGCTAACTCAGTGGAGAGCGGTGAAGAGGTTGTCGCAGAAGAGAACTACGAAGAAGACTGCGACAGTTGTAAAATTTAACTAATATAAGAAAATAATCACATGAGCGTATTGAATACTAAAAAAGACCACTTGAAATCTTTGGCATTTCTAGACAAATCGGGAGGTCCTGGCATTCAACGTTATGACACACTCAAATACAAACAGTTCGACAAACTAACAGATAGACAGTTAGGTTTCTTCTGGAGACCAGAGGAAGTTGATGTCATGCGTGATGCAAAAGACTTCAAGGATCTCACACCATACGAACAACACATTTTCACAAGCAATCTGAAACGTCAGATTTTGCTCGACTCTGTGCAGGGCCGTTCGCCCAACTTGGCCCTGTTACCGATTGTGTCGTTACCAGAGATTGAAACATGGATTGAGACTTGGGCTTTTAACGAAACCATTCACTCACGTTCATATACACACATCATTAGAAACGTTTATTCAGATCCGTCAAAAGTATTTGATGAGATGATGGACATCAAAGAGATCGTAGCATGTAGTGAAGATATCACAAAATATTATGATGATCTAATCGAATACGGTGCTTGGTATAACCTATTAGGCGAGGGAGAGCACACGGTCAACGGTAAGAAAGTCACTGTAGACTTATACGAGCTTAAGAAGAAACTATGGTTATGTATTAACTCAGTTAACGCACTAGAAGGTATTCGTTTTTATGTTTCATTTGCTTGTTCGTGGGCTTTTGCTGAACTTAAGAAAATGGAAGGTAATGCTAAGATTATCAAATTGATTGCCAGAGATGAAAACGTCCATCTAGCATCAACACAGCACTTATTAAAAATGTTACCACAAGATGACAAAGACTATGTTAAGATTAAAAAAGAAACAGAACAAGAAGTAGTTGACATATTCAAGTCAGCAGTAGCACAAGAAGAAGCTTGGGCCAAATACTTGTTTAAAGATGGTTCTATGATTGGTCTTAACGAGCAGTTATTGAAAGACTATGTTGAGTGGATCGCATCAAAACGCATGAGCTCATTGGGATTACCTCAAATCTATAAGGGTGGTTCTAATCCTCTACCTTGGACGCAGAAATGGATCGCAGGTGGAGAGGTTCAGGTCGCACCACAGGAAACAGAGATCTCATCATACACGATCGGTGCTGTCAAACAGGACGTGTCAGAAGAAACATTCAAAGGATTTAGTTTATAATGCTTACAGTATATTCAAAACCAGCCTGTCCCTTCTGCGACAAGGCCAAACATCTACTAGAAACCAAGGGCGTAGACTTTGAGGTAGTAGATATTTCACAAGACATTGATGCCAGAGATTTTCTATTGGGATCAGGATTTCGTTCAGTTCCACAGATATTCAAGGATGGAGAATTATTCGTTGACGGAGGCTATCAAGGGCTAATTAAGTTAACAGAAGACGAATTTAACTCTAAACTTGGATAACTTATGGACATACAAAAGAACGAAACTTACACATTCAAATTAAACTCAGGAGAGGAACTGGTGACAAAGGTTGTGGATATATTTCCTGACCATTACATCATTAGCCATCCTGTGTCAATAGCACCTGCACAACAGGGAGTTCAAATGATCCCAAGTGCGTTTACCCTAGATCTTGAAAAAAATGCTCGGCTAAATATTAGTAGTATAACAATGGTGTTTGAAACAAATCCTGAAGTTGTTGAAAACTACAGAACAGCGACCACAGGAATCGTGGCACCAGAAAAGAAAATCTTAAAGGGATAACAAAATGCCAGCGATAGTCAGGCAAGGTGACATAAACACTGCGGGAGGTGCCGCAGTCTGGCCAACAACAAAAACGGTAAAAGTTAATGGTCGCTTCTTGGCACAACCAGGAACCCTGGTGACTCCCCATCCATGTTGCGGTGCTAAAGGTTGCGAAATACACTGTTCAGCTGTGGTCATAGGACCTGGATCGAGTTCAGTGACCATTGAGGGCAAGCCAGCTATCATGGTCGGAGACTTTGATGTTTGTGGACATACAAGATTTACTGGCAGTCCTGATGTAACGGTAGGAGGTTAACTGTGGCCTGTGCAGGATATTATACCGGACTGATGTTGACCATGGCCCAAACGGCCTTGAGCAATACCGGTTTTGGCGAATCTCTTAAAAGCTCAGTGGGAGATGCCATTGGTGATTTCATTGACTCGACTCCCTTTCTCAGTGGACTAGATGAAATGGCACAATCTGTGGCCGATTGGGGCAGTGAGGTATTTGATAATTTCACCTCAATGGGTGATGGCATCTTCAACGGTCTCGGTAATTCATTAACAGCAGAAGGTAAGAGTGTGTTAGACAACGCATTAATGACAACTGCTATTAATTCAGTTTCTCAAGAGTTGTTGGGTGTGGACATGTCGGTCTATCTACAGCACGTAGCACAGGCAAATAGTTGGACGGCAGGACGTAATGCCATAATAACTTCAGCAATCATTGACACTGCCAAATACGCATACGAATCAGTAAATTCTATAGACAGTCAAATTACAGGCAAGTTGTCAGCAGTTAATAAAGCACTACCTACATTCTCAAGCGAACTAGCGGCCACTGGTTCGATAATTGATTTAGAGAATCTAAATCAAATGGGTAATCCATTAAACCTAATGAAAAACCTACAGGTGCAGGCGGGCGGACTAGCAGTGTTAGAACCAGCACTGCTGGCACAGGGTATCAACCCAACACAGTTAACCAATGTTCTATCACAGACCAATGACACTGGACTATTGGCAAACTTATCAATAGCAGACGCACTTGGGACAGCAGGTATTGTGGCTATACCAGAGGATACCTTAGTTGGAGACATACTCAGTGGTGGTAGAACCATATACGAGGGAACAACTTCAACGGCCAACAAGGGATTGGGAGCGGCGATCTACGATGCACTTGGTAGTGTCCAGGGCACAGATCTAGCAACGTTCCAGTCAGTGATGGGATCAGATGTGCAGGGAGTTACTTCGGCACAGGATTTATTAAATCCAAGCAAACTATTCCCTACAAGTTACGAATCATTGGCATCAACAGCATCAATAGAGAAAGTTGAAAACACACAGACACAGCAGGCACAGAATTTGATAACTGGTCAGGCTAAAATTTATGTGGCACCAAATGACAACGCATAGGAATGATATATGGCATCAGTAAACGACAAATTTAAAGGTATAGGATCAGAGTTATATTCATCAACTCCTGAGGACATCGCGGATGCTAACAAGGCATTGGCAAATAGCCTAGGACAGATCAAAAATGTGTTCAATGTGACTCCACAACAGTTAGCCACTGTGGGTGCAACCTTAGAAACTCTTAAGGGATTAGACCAACTTGATGGCAAGGTCATACCTGAACAGGATACCATTGATTACTTTAAAAATAATTTTGCTGGTGGTAGCGGACAGAATGGCGAATACTTATTAACTGATGTCGTTGGAACTCCTACAGGATGGGTGCATAACGATGAACTAGCGGCAGAAGGCCCTAGGTTAGCTGAGCTAGAGAGGATAGGTGCCCTAGATAATCTTGTGAGAGAACCTGGAGGATTCGCACCTGCCAACACAGGCAATGGTATCTATACGGTTATGAAATATCATGTGATACATGATTCATATTATACTCCGATCTCTGTGGTTGATCTATCACAACCTAGCGGATTCAGGATAATTCCTAGATGGACCATACCATCAGGAGTATATGGTGCTGGCATATACGGTTCTAGAGATGCAGTCCTACAAGCTCTAATAGATCTAGCCAACACAGAGATTACCCAGATAGCACATGATTATCCCTTACAGGCTAGCCAGAGTGTAACATCATATACTAACATGGCAAGACAATTAAAACGTGAAAAAGAAACATGGAGCAAAGTTGGTATAGATCCTGCATCAACACTAGCAGGAACAGAACAACCAATCATGCAATTTGTAACAAACATACACGACTATGGTAATGACACTACACTAGGTGGCAAAGCCTGGATATTTGAACAACTAGCAGTTAAAACAACCAGAGGTGGACAGGCAATCATTGGAGCCATGCGTGAAGGAAGAAATATTCAAAGGTTAGCAGATGCTGGTATTCCAACGAGCCTATTCCGTGATCAGAGATTTGAAACAGAAGAACAGGCAACTCTACTAGATTCAACCTACACAGTTGAAGAAGCAAAGAACTCAATCAAAGAGTAGTGATATTTAAAAAGTGATCAAAATTGTAGTCTGCAATTTCTTGTGCTTGTTCTAGTCTAGGTTTCCATTCCCAATCACCCCAGAAATGTATCTGATCAATGAGTGGTTTCATTTTATTCCAACGCTCTATACCTTCGTATTGATCATATGATTCATCCCATATCGTATCCCAAGTCTTAAATCCCAATGCCTTAAGATGTTCGAGATAGTTCTTAGGACCATACACTAACATTGGTTTTTTTCCTATGATGGGTCTTACGGTCTTTTCTGTTGGGAAAAATGTGTCTCCTCTAACAAAAGACTCGCAGACTAATTCTACTTCAAATTGATCATAATACTGTAAGAGGTTAAGTTGGGGAGTTAGAAAGTTTCCTTCTTGATACTGATCAAGCACACAGGCGTTGTCTAAACTTTTAATATGGTCTTCATTGATCCAGGAATCAAAACTTATTTTATTGCCAATCCAGCTATTGATCTCAGAAGTTTCTGTATATGTTCCACCGTCCTGCATGAGACTTAACAGACAACTATGTTTATTCCATAACCAATACAATATTGATAATCGATCAACATTTCTTCTTCCTATGAAACAGCCCAGATGGAATCGCTCTCCGTTAAGTTTATTGGGTAATCCTTGATCAAACTTTTCTCTACAAGAGTAAAACCAATGGCTAACCTTAGATGGTTCTTGTGTGTATTTTATGGGTAAATGTTCTACATAGTTGGGAGTTTCTATGGAAACACGATCTAACATGTTTAATTCAGTTAATATATCGATCAATCCACATCGATAGAGACTGAAACCTTCTCCCTTGGTCCATAACACGATGTCTCCGCTTGTGGATTTTAAAAACTCTATCAGTTCTTCTCGATCGTATAGATAGTCATCAACAGCTTTGATTTTATATCTTGTTGTCATGTATCTATTTACTCACATTTTTCTTGACACTAGTGATAAAATCTGTATAATTAATATTATGCGTTACTTTTCATATGGATTAACTGTAGCAGAATCTGAGATGGATCAGGCCTGTCCTGAGGCTACTTTATTGGGTCCTGCTACCTTGTGGAGCCATGAATTGAGATTTGCCAATCAGGCAGATGTCATACTCAATGTGCGTAGTAACGTCCAGGGTATGTTATGGGAGATACCTGAGGAATATATTGATATGGTCACTGCCTATGAGAGACATGACAACAAACGGCAGTTAATGATCAACTACAATAATGATACGATGAGAGCATGGGCATCATACAAACGCTTAGGCACCAAACCTCATCAACCAAGTTGGGACTATTGGCAAGATCTAGAGTCAGCATACACAGAAGCTGGCCTGCCCGTAGATACCCTAGTGATAGCAACAGAACTCACTGATTACTACATCAATCTTAACCAAAACTTTTAGTTCTATTGACATAATAATAAAAAGAAGTTATAATAGTGGTTGAAATTGGTTGTAAATAAACGATACCAGAAAAAATAGGAGGTATTTAATCAATGACTTTGATTAGAAAGATACTATTAGGAACGGTTTTTATACTATTGATGTTCGGTATAGCGAACCATGCGTCTGTCAGTGCTGATGGTGTCTTGATAGCGAAACAGAAGAA
>Ga0222719_10002790_pt1 | contig 15752 bp, 14 predicted proteins | sample C33_34DmetaG_FD_165039 | JGI IMG/M metagenome (GOLD analysis project Ga0222719, IMG submission 165039) | Estuarine water microbial communities from San Francisco Bay, California, United States - C33_34D | ecosystem: Environmental > Aquatic > Marine > Unclassified | place: USA: California...
AAACGGTAGTTCTAAACCATTATATTTTGCAAATTTTCTTTCGAGTGTTGACGCAAGAATAGCAACTTATGACAAGAATCACTCTAAATTACTAACACCACCAGATATAAAAAGTAATATTGATTTTTCGCTATTCTGCCAGCTGCATGCGCAAGCAGATTGCTTGGTTACTAATACACACTATATAAATGGTTTAAATAAGGGATACTATGGAAATATACTTTCTATTAAAGATGCCAATTTACAAAAATGGCGCGATAGAAACAATTTAAAAAATCAGAAAATCATAATTTTAAGTAATAGTTTAAATTTTCCAATAAATAAAAATATAGAAAATCTAAAAGACGAAATAACAATACTTACAACATCAAATAACGATAGGAAAATACTTAACTTAAGAAAAAATAATTTTAGAGTTTTGAAATGTCGAGGAAAAAATATATCTGCTAAACAGTTAAATACATACGTTATAGAAAATAAATTTAAATCAGTTTATTTTATTGCGGGCCCAACAATAGTAGAGCAGATGATTAGTGAAAATTTACTTGATAAGTTATATTGCAGTACAAGTATGACTATGATGGGCACAGAAAAATATGATACGATTGTCAGAGGTAATTTTTTAAAAAAACCCATCAAATTAAAATTAATATCAATGTATATATATAGTAAAAATAAAACACAAGAACAAACATTATTCCAAGTGTTTGACACAAAAAGGAAATAAAAATGCTTATAGACTTAATATCAAATTATGGCCTCTTTCTACTAAAAACACTAACTGTGCTTATTAGCATATTGTTAATTTTAAGCTTTGCTGTTAACTCCAAAAAAAGTAAATCAGATGGGAGCTTGGAAGTAACAAATATCAATAATGAGCTAGTTACACTTGAAGAAAATATTAAGAAAAATATTCTTACTAGTAAAGAGTTTAAAAAATTTATTAAACATAGAAAAAAAAATCTGAAAATGCTTAATAAAAAACTTTTTGTTATAGATTTTAAAGGAAACATCAAAGCCAGTGAAATCATATCTTTAAGAAGAGAGATTTCAGGAATAATACTATCTCACAAAAAAGGTGATGAAGTTTTGTTGAGACTAGAAAATTCTGGAGGAACGGTACACGAACATGGTCTAGCAGCATCTCAGTTAAAGAGAATAAAAGATAAAAAAATTCCTCTAACAATATGTGTTGACAAGGTGGCAGCAAGTGGTGGCTACATGATGGCTTGTGTAGCAAATAAAATTATTTCATCTCCTTTTGCAATAATTGGCTCAATTGGTGTATTGGCTCAAGTACCAAATTTTAATAAACTTCTAAAAAATAAAGGTGTAGATTTTGAGCAACATACAGCGGGTAACTACAAAAGAACTGTTACTATGTTTGGTGAGAATACTGACAAAGATCGAGAAAAATTAGGAGAACAACTTGAGGATATTCATATGCTTTTTAAGGACTTCATTGTTAGCCAAAGAAAAAATGTTGATATTGAAAAAGTAGCTACAGGAGAATACTGGTATGGTAAAAGTGCGCTTGATTTAAATTTGGTAGATCAGATTATGACTAGCGATGAATATATACTATCAATGAAAGATAGATTTGATATTATTCACATCAAGTATAAACCTTCAAAAACATTTGCAGATAAGTTTGCAAAAGTTTCTTCAAGTCTATCTGGAAAAATTTTGAGTGCTTTTTCCCAAAAAAGTTATGACGACAATATATTTAAATAATTCCTTTTTTAATTATCTCAATTATTCCGTCTCTCAAAGCTTTAGCGATATTATTTTGAAATTTTCTCGTTCTAAGTTTTTTTTCTTCTTTGCTATTAGACAAAAAAGCTGTTTCAACTAAAATAGACGGTATATCAGGTGATTTCAAGACTACAAAGCCAGCTTGCTCAATATTTTTTGAGTGTAACTTTGAAACTTTACCTAGCTTAGATAATAAAATACTTGAAGCCTTAATACTGGTTTCAATAGTTGCTGATTGGGATAAATCCAAAATTACCTGAGCAAGATCATTGTCCTTATCATCAATGCTTACACCCCCCATAAGATCGGAAGAGTTTTCTTTATTTGCCAACCATTTTGCAGCCTCACTTGAGGCCCCATGTTGAGATAATACATATACAGAAGAACCTTGTGCTTTTCTATTTTTTGCTGCGTCTGCATGAATAGAGATAAATAAATCTGCTTTGTACCTTCTAGCCTTATTAATTCTATGTCTTAATGGTATGTACTGATCTTTATTTCTTATTAAAACCGGCTTAATATTTTTTTCTTTTTTTAGAAGTTTATATAATTTTTTTGATATAGACAGAACGATATCTTTTTCTAAAGTCCCCTTTTTCCCAACAGCGCCTGGGTCTCTACCTCCATGACCAGCATCTATGGCGATTACAATTTTTTCTTTTTTTATACTTTTTATTTTTTTAGAAATTTGAATTGTATTATCTTTAATGATTGAAATATCTAATACCAATCTATGACCATAGTTTTTTTTTGGCTCCAAAGAAAAGTATTTGTATTGAAATTTTTTTTGCGAGCTGAAGAAAAATTTTATATTTTTTTTATCTTTTGTTAATTTTAATTTATTTATAAATTTATTATCTATTTTTGGCTTTTTAAAACTCTTTCCTAAATCTAATCCTTCGAGAATCAAGCTTATAGATTTTTCTTTATTATTATCTCTTATTTTATAACTAATTTTTTTATTCGCATCAAATACTATTCTAATCTTATCAATTTTATTATCATAAGATATTCTTACTTCGTTTAAATTATTACTTGAATATGACTCGGATGATAAAAAAATAAAGAATAAACTTATAAAAAATAATCTTGAAAGATTTTTTACTGTGAAAAAATTATTAGATTTCAGCATTTTTCATATTTATTAGTATTGTCTTTCCTTTATCTGAATTTGAGTGAAAACTAAATTCTCGCAAATTGGTTTTATTTGATATATTAATATTTATTAAGATATCAGAATTTTGCATTAATTTTAAGTCATTTTCAATCCATTCAATTAAGAACAAACTTTTTTCACTATAATAATCATTAAAATCTATATAGTTTTGTTCGCCTTCTTTAATTCTATATAAATCTGCATGAATTATACTTATATTTTCATAATTATATTCTTCTAATAGCCCAAATGTTGGGCTTTTTACTTTTTCATTAGGTTCATATTTTTGTATAAAATTTCTTACAAATACTGTTTTTCCGGAACCAAGCTCGCCTGTTATTCCTATAACTGCTGGCGTTTCTATTATACTAGAAAATGTATTTGCAAGCTTCTTTGTTTCTTTTTCTGTGACTAGCGAATATTTCATTATTATTTTAATAATTTTGTAATCTTAGATTGCATCATTGTATATCAAAGAATAGAATAGTCTTAATTATATATAATCGTGGAGGTTAAAATAATGAATCCTTTAAAATCAATACCAATGACCGTTGGTTTAGGCTTTATATTAGCAATCGTAATTAGCGTATCCCTTGATCATGTTGGTCCAGATATGCCGTTGTGGTCGCTAGTTACTTGGCTACATGTTTTCTTTGGTATTATTTGGATAGGCTTACTATATTATTTTAATTTTGTTCAAGTACCAGGAGTTGCAGCAGCATTGGCTGATAAAGACGGACCCGGTCCATCAGCAATAAATAAGTATGTCGCACCAACTGCTTTATTTTATTTTAGATGGGGAGCGTTACTAACATGGATTACTGGAGCTGTAGCACTTCATTACAGTGGTATTGGTATTCATAATGCATTTGCTCTTCAAGCAGGTGCAGAAGTTATTGGAATTGGAGCTTGGCTAGGCACAATAATGTTATTCAATGTTTGGGGTCTTATATGGCCTAATCAAAAAAGAATACTTGGGATGGTTAAAGCAACAGATGCACAAATAGCAAAAGGGAAAGTCGTAGCTTTAATGGCCTCAAGAACTAATACACTGCTTTCCATACCAATGCTAATGTGTATGAGTAGCCATATGCATGGACTTCCTCTATAGCATTGAATTTACTTAAATTTAACAGTAATATATAAATATTATTCGGCAGCTTTAGCTGCCGTTTTTATTGTAAGGTTAAGTTATGAATTATTTAATGAAAAATTATAAACCAATAGATATGTCTTTTGACTATGGTAAAGGCTGCTATTTATACACACACAAAAAAGAAAAGTATCTTGATGCTTTGTCTGGCATAGGTGTATGCTGTATTGGTCATGCTAACAATGAGATAACTAAGGTTATAAATTATCAAGCTAAAAAACTTATTCATTTATCAAATTTATTTAATATTAAAAATCAACAAGTTTTAGCAAATAAACTTTGTAAAATTTCTGGAATGAATTCTGCATTTTTTTGTAATTCTGGCTCTGAAGCAAATGAAGCTGCTTTAAAATTAGCAAGGCTACATGCAAATAATAAAAATATAAAAAATGCAAAAATAATAATTTTTGATAAATCATGGCATGGAAGAACTATTGCCACTTTGAGCGCAACAGGAAATAAATCTGCGCAAGCAGGATTTAAACCACTTCTTAGTGGTTTTATTAAATGCCAACTGAATGATATAGAATCAGTAAAAAAAATTATAAATAATAATAATGTCTCAGCTATTATGCTTGAAACCATTCAAGGAGAAGGAGGCATTAGAATAGCGGAAGATCAATTTCTTAAGGAAGTTAGAGAAATCGCCTCAAAAAAAGATATATTGTTAATAGTAGACGAAGTTCAGACAGGAATGGGCAGAACTGGAAAATGGTTCTCATATCAGCACGTAAATATAAAACCTGATATTGTGACATGCGCCAAGGGATTAGGTAACGGGGTTCCAATTGGGGCATGTTTAGGGAATAAGAAAGTCAGTAATTTGTTCACACCCGGATCTCATGGAAGTACTTTTGGAGGAAATCCTCTTGTATGTGCTGTTTCTTCGAAAGTTATAGATGTAATTGAAAAAAACAAGCTATGTAAACAATCAGAAAATATTGGAAAATATTTAATTAATGAAATTAAAAATAAAATTCAAGACTTGAGTATTGTGAAAGAAGTTAGAGGAAAAGGTTTAATGATAGGAATTGAAATTAATATAAAAAATTCTAATATTGTAAAAGATTGTCTTGATAAAAATTTAATACTTAACCTAACGTCAGAAAACGTTATAAGATTACTTCCGCCACTTATTTTAAAAAAAAGTGAAGCAAACTTTATTGTAAAAACACTTCATCAAATATTACAAGGATATTCAAATGAAAAGTAAACACTTCTTGACATTACTTGATATCCCTAAAGAGGAGATAAAAAATCTTGTTCATAGAGCTATTGAGCTTAAGAAAATGACGAAAGAAAATATTGTTTACACACCTCTTCAAAATAAAACACTTGCGCTTTTATTTGATAAGTCATCCACAAGAACAAGAGTGTCTTTTGAAGTTGGTATGACTCATTTTGGAGGAAACACTTTATTTCTATCTCCAAGAGACACGCAACTTGGGAGAGGAGAGCCAATTGAGGATACTGCTAAAGTTATATCAAGTATGGTTGACTGTGTTGTTATAAGAACTCATGACCATGAAGATGTTGTAAAATTTAGCTCAAAGTCTTCAGTACCTGTAATAAATGGATTAACTGAGCTTGTGCATCCATGTCAGCTTCTTGCTGATATGATGACATACATTGAAATTAATGGGGATATAAAAGGAAAAAAAGTTGCATGGATTGGTGATGCAAACAATATGTGTAACTCATATATCAATGCTTCAAAGCAATTTGATTTTGAACTATCAATAGCTACACCAGAAAAATATATTCCCTCTTTATATAAAGATGATAACAATATTATTCTAACCCATGATCCACTAGAAGCCGCAAAAGGTGCAGACTTAATCGTGACAGAGGTGTTGGCAAGTATGGGGCAAGAAGATGAAGAGAATGAAAGAAAGAAAATATTTAAATCTCTTCAGGTAAATAAAAATGTTATGAACGTTGCGGATAAAAACGCAATTTTTATGCATTGTTTGCCTGCTCATAGAGGGGAAGAAGTTACATCTGAAGTATTAGACAGCAAATCAAGCGTAATATGGCAGGAAGCAGAAAATAGACTTCACGCTCAAAAAGCACTCCTTGAATATCTTTTGGTAGCGAATATTTAATCCTCGTCTAGTTCAGATCTAACCTGCTCTACAGATGTGTGCCTAATGTCTTTTCCTTTTATTAAGTAGATAGTATGTTGTGCGATATTTTTTGCATGATCTCCAATTCTTTCAATACTTTTTGCGCATGTAGATATTGAGAGAAAATTTTTGACTGCCTTATCATCATCTAATTTTACGATATAAGATATTAAATCCTTCATGCACGACTTAAATTCTAAATCAATCTTTTTATCGGTTTGTATTACTTCTAGTGCCTGGTCTACTGATTTTCTTGCATAAGAATCAATAGAATTATGCAAAATAGCTGAAGTACTATTGCCAAGATGCTCCAAGGTTTTTAAAAACGCAGGATCTATATTTTCATAGTTTAATTTTAAAGATAACCTTGCAATTTTTTCAGCTTCATCACCAACTCTCTCAAGATCAGTTATAATTCTTAAAATTACTATTATAGTCCTCAAATCAGACGCAACTGGTGTTTGTAGCGCCAATATTGTATTACATTTTTCATCTATATCAATTTCTAACTTATTAACTAGAAAGTCGTTTGTTGCAACCTTATGAGATAGTGAGCTTTCACCATTTATTAAACCACGAAGTGCATCTACATATGATGATTCTACTACCCCGGACATTTCAAGAGTTTTAGACTGTATCTCTCTCATTGCTTCATCATAAGATCGTAAAATGTGCCCTGTCTCTTCTTTATCTTCTTTCATTTTTTTATTTTATGTAATTAATTTTTTGTAATAAAACTGTAACAAAATAATGTTTAAATATTATTAAATTTGATTTTAATTTATTTTTTATACTACTTTGTAAAAGCTAAAAAATCAAATAATACAAAAATTTAAAGAAAAGTTTTTATAATGAGCATCACATCAATATTATTAATTTTAGGTTTATTTGGTATTTCAGGTTATTATGCCGGCCTAAGAAAATCTTTAATAATAAGAAAAAATAAAAAACTTCACTCTTCTCCAATATATCATGGGGCTCTTTTAGCTATAAACTCATCTTTATCTTCAGTTATTTTCATAATTCTCTGGTTAATAATAGAAAAAAATGTTTATGCTGGCTTAGAATATTTTAGAAATATTCTTTATTTAGTTTCAATTATTATTTTTTTTATAGTTTCGTTAATTACTTTCAAAAAAATAAAACATGATTTTAAAGCTAGAGATAGCTTAGAAAAAATTGTCCAGTACTTTTTACTTGGTTGCTCAACCTTAGCGATACTAATAACTATTGGTATATTTCTATCCGTAATTTTTGAATCACACAAATTTTTTAGCATCATTCCAATAACTGAATTTTTATTCGGCACTCACTGGAGTCCTCAAATGCCGATAAGAGAAGACCAGGCTGGCTCTGCAGGTGCTTTTGGTGCAATTCCATTGTTTACTGGTACATTCTTGATTGCTTTTATATCAATGTGCATAGCTGGCCCCATTGGGTTAATGTCTGCAATATATTTATCTGAATATGCTTCTAAAAAAATTAGGTCTATTGTCAAACCTTTGACTGAAATTCTTGCTGGAATTCCTACGGTTGTATATGGTTTTTTTGCAGTTGTAGTTGTAGCTCCATTTATTAGGAATGCGGGATCAAATTTTGGTATTGAAATTGCCTCTGAGAGCGCGCTTGCAGCGGGTTTAGTTATGGGAATAATGATTATACCTTTTGTTTCCTCTATATCAGATGATGTGATAAATGCTGTTCCTCAAAATTTAAAAAACGGATCTCTTGGCGTTGGCGCTACAAAATCAGAGACTATAAAAAAAGTTATTATACCCGCTGCTCTTCCTGGAATTATAGGAGGTTTACTTTTAGCTGTATCTAGAGCAATTGGTGAAACTATGATTGTTGTAATGGCTGCCGGTATGTCGGCAAATTTAACAGCCAATCCATTTGAAGCAGTCACAACTGTAACAGTTCAGATAGTTGTTTTATTAGTTGGTGATCAAGAATTTGATAGTCCAAAAACATTAGCAGCTTTTGCACTTGGTCTAGTTCTTTTTATTATAACATTAATGCTAAACTATCTAGCGCTTCACATAGTTAGGAAATACAGAGAACAATATGAATAATTTAAAATTAAGACTAGCGAAAGAGAAAAGATTTCAATTATATGGAATTTTATCTATTACCTTAGCACTTACTTTACTTTCCGTGTTATTCATTAGTATTTTTTCTCAAGGCTACACAGCATTTCAAGAAACAAAAATACAACTTAATATAAATTTTGAACAAAATATTTTGGATCCAAAAAAAACTAGAGATTGGGATGTAATTAAAAAATCAAATTTTAATATATTGATTAGAAATTCATTACAAGAATTATTTCCGGATGTCTCGGATAGAAATGAAAAAAGAAAACTTAAAAAAATAATTAGTACATCTGGTGAATATCAATTAAGAAATTATATAAGAAATAATATTGAATCTATTGGAACTTCTAAAAAAATATGGTTATTAGCTGACGATGATGTTGATATGCTTATAAAAGGTCATATAAATAGAATTCTACCTGAAGAAGAAAGAAGAATTGATAATACGGAATTGGCTTGGATTGAAATTCTAGAAACAAAAAAATTAATTAAAAAATTTTTTAATAAAACCTTTTTCACAAGTGGTGACTCTGCAGAGTCAGAGCAGTCAGGTATATTAGGCGCATTAATTGGTTCACTATTTGCAATTGGTATTACTTTAATAATTTCTTTTCCTATTGGGATTGCGACAGCTATTTATTTAGAAGAATTTGCTCCAAAAAATAATAAATTTATCGATTTTGTCGAAGTAAATATTAATAATCTCGCTGCAGTTCCTTCGATAATATTCGGTCTACTTGGCTTGGCAATATTTTTAAATTTTTTTGAGATGCCAAGATCGGCTCCATTAGTTGGTGGTATGGTTTTATCGCTAATGACACTTCCTACAATTATAATTTCTAGCAGGGTATCAATAAAAGCCGTCCCTCCATCAATCAAAGAAGGTGCGTTAGGTGTTGGTGCGTCAGAAATTCAAGCTGTATTTCATCATGTTGTGCCAGTAGCAGTTCCTGGTATGCTAACTGGAACAATTATTGGCATGGCAAGGGCTTTGGGAGAAAGTGCTCCCTTATTGGTAATTGGCATGGTTGCCTTTATCGTTGATATACCCCAATCTGTTACGGACCCGGCTACAGCATTACCAATACAGATCTACCTATGGGCTGACACACCTGAAAGAGGTTTTGCAGAAAGAACTTCTGCAGCTATTATAGTGTTACTAATTTTTTTAATACTAATGAATAGTCTTGCTGTATATTTAAGACAAAGATTTGAAAAAGATATTAACTGATTGCAGAGCCAATAAAATCTGTATAATACAAAATCAATGGACAATAAAAATAAAACAATTAATAGCGATGATCTGCTAAATCAGTCACCTTCTAAACTTGACAACACAAAGACGGTTGGAGATATCCACGTTAAAGACCCTAGAATAATCGCTAAAAATATAAATGTATATTACGGCAAAAAAATTGCTATAAATAATGTAAGTATTGATATTGGCAAAAACGAGGTTCTCGCAATGATAGGGCCATCAGGCTGCGGTAAGTCAACTTTTTTGAGATGCTTTAATAGAATGAACGATACAATTGAAAGCTGCAAAGTGGAAGGTGAATTGTATTTAGACAAAGAAAACATTCTAGACAAAAAAACAAATGTTGTGCCACTTAGAGCAAAAGTAGGTATGGTTTTTCAAAAACCAAATCCTTTTCCAAAATCTGTTTATGATAATGTTGCATATGGTCCCAAAATTCATGGAATGGCTAAAAATAAAATTGAATTAGACGAAATAGTTATTAAAAGCTTAGAAAAAGCTGGCCTCTATGAAGAAGTAAAAGATAGGTTAGATACACCTGGTACCAGCTTGTCTGGAGGTCAGCAACAACGTTTGTGTATTGCAAGGACAATTGCGGTTAATCCAGAAGTTATTTTGATGGACGAACCATGCTCTGCTCTTGACCCAATCGCAACCGCAAGAATTGAAGAATTAATATATGAGTTAAAAGAAAATTTTACAATCGTTATTGTCACGCATGCAATGCAACAAGCAGCTAGAGTTTCGCAAAGAACCGCTTATTTTCATCTGGGGAACCTTATTGAAGTAGGTCCTACTGATAAAATTTTTACAAAACCCCAACATAAATTAACTGAATCCTATATAACTGGAAGATTTGGTTAATTTGTTGAAAATTATGTTTTTGGAAATACGCAGGTAAATTTACTTCCTTCATTGATAGCGCTTTCAATTTCTAATTTTCCGTTGTGTCTGTTCATTATATGCTTAACAATTGACAAACCTAAACCAGTCCCACCATGTTCTCTAGAACGGCCTTTATCAATTCTATAAAACCTCTCAGTTAGCCTATCAACTGATTCTGCAGGTATTCCTGCGCCATAGTCTTTAACAGAGAATTCTACTTCATTTTTATTGTTGGAAAGATAGTTTATTTCTATAGGAATATTTTTTCCAGAATATGCAATAGCATTTGAAACTAAATTTATAAAAGCGCTATATATTTCTTCATAAGATCCTTTAATAAAAATATCATCATCAGATAAAATGGTTATATTATTTTTATTTTTTAAAGATTCTGGCTTACATGCAACTTTGATTTCAGCCGAGATAGTTTTTAAATTTATTCTTGAGAAATCTTTATCCGCTATATCTGTAGATTGTAACTTAGTAAGTTTTAAAAGGTCACTTATCAGATTATCCATTCTTTGCGATTGCTTAAGCATTTCTGAAATTACATCATCATCCACATACCCATCATCAGAAAAACTTAGCGTCTCCAAGTATCCAAATATAACAGTTAAAGGAGTTTTTAGCTCATGAGAAACATTTGCAATAAAATCTCTCCTCATCTTATCAAGTTTATCCGACTCGGATACATCTCTAAAAGTTAGCAGATTCCTGTCTTCTCCATAAGGAACCATAAAACATTTTATTGTTAAGTCATATTTTAAAGGTGATATAAAATTGACAGACGATCCTATTTTATTATGTTTTATAAATTCTGCAAATGATGGATTTCTTATCATGTGCATTATTGGCTTTCCAATATCTACCTCTTTTAACGATAAAATTTTTACAGCTGCTCTATTAAACCATTCAGTCTCAAAGTTCTTATTTACTACCACAACAGCATCTGGCATTGATTCGCTTAATTCCTCAAACCTTTTCTCTAAAGCTAATAACTTTTTTTGAATCGCATTATGGTTTTGGAAATCAAAATTTATTTTTGACGCTAAGTTTTGATATTTTTGATGATATATAGTTGACTTATTTATTTTAAAATTATAGAACCATTTTTCAAAAGTATAATTTGTATAAAGAATATATATTATGTAAATACTTAACGAAAAAATTAGGCCGTATAATAATTGATTATATAAATAACCGACCACTAGACCAGTTACTATAAACAATATTAATTTTATTAGATCAACTACTATCGAATAATTTTTAATTTTATTATCCTGATCATTCATATGTTCATTATATATTAAGTAAGGAAATAGTATGTATTTTTTTAATTAGACATCCTGTACCCAGCACCTCTAACGGTTTGTATATATTTTGAGGAATCAGAGGAAAGCGATTTTCTTAGCCTTAAAATATGAACATCTACTGTTCTTTCTTCAACATAAATATTTCTTCCCCAAACTAAATCTAGTAACTGAGATCTACTATATACTCTTTCTGGGTGAGTCATAAAAAAATGAAGTAACTTAAATTCTGTAGGGCCTAATGCTATATTGCTCTCGGCATCTGTGACTTTATATGTCATTGGGTTTAGTGTTATGTTTCCATATTTTACAACTTTCATATCTTTTTGAGGCGCTGTTCTTCTTAATAAAGCTTTGATTCTAGCTATAAGTTCTTTGGGGGAAAATGGCTTGGTAACGTAATCATCTGCGCCAGATTCTAGGCCTAAGATTTTATCAGACTCATCTGATTTTGCTGTTAGCATAATTATTGGTATGTCTTTTGTATCGCCAGATGTTCTTATATTTCTTGCTATCTCTATGCCCTCTTTGCCTGGCAACATCCAGTCTAATAGAATTAGATTAATATTATTTTTTTTTAGTATATCTAAAGCAGAATTGCTATCTTCAGCTTCTAAAATCTCAAAACCATTATTTTTTAAAGTAAAGCGAAGCATTTCTCTTACTGCTTTCTCATCCTCTATTATTAGAATTTTCGCCGCCATTATATTTATAGCCTTTTTTTCCAGTCTGATTTAGTATCTTATTTAAACATAAATATATTAAGAAAATATTAAAATATTGATGAAATATTAAAATATAGGGGGTTTACATGGAAACGCTAACAAATGTATTTTCAATTCTTGGTGGGGTAGCATGGGGGCCTTATATGTTAGGTTTTATTGCTTTTACTGGAATATACTTGTCAATCGGTTTGAAATTTATGCCAATTATGAAAATTCCTTATGGCCTAAAATTACTTTTTACAAAGTCAGAAAATTCAGAAAAGGGAGAAATTCCTGCCAAATCAGCGTTATTCACAGCTATGTCAGCAACTGTTGGAACAGGAAATATTGCGGGGGTTGCCACAGCTATAGCGCTTGGTGGGCCAGGTGCAATTTTCTGGATGTGGGTTATGGGTTTTGTCGGAATGGCAACAAAATATGGTGAGGCTGTCTTAGCAGTCAGATATAGGGAGACTGATTCAAATGGTTCTTTTGTCGGCGGTCCAATGTACTATATAAAAAATGGATTAGGTGAAAAATGGAAATGGCTTGGTTTTTTATTTGCGCTATTTGGAACTATTGCAGCGTTTGGAATTGGCAATATGGTGCAGTCAAATACTGTTGCAAACCAACTGCAAAATACTCTAAATATTGATCCTTTAGTAACAGGGATTACAATTGCTGTGATTGCTGGACTAGTAATTATTGGTGGCGTAAAAAGAATAAGTGCATTTGCTTCAACTCTTGTGCCAATAATGGCTTTCATATATATAATATCAGCGTTAATAATAGTTTTAATGAATTTCAATCAAGTCCCGTTAGCATTAAGAATTATTGTAGATAGCGCGTTTAATGGCACTGCTGCAACCGGAGGGTTTGCAGGGGCAACAGTTTTGATGGCTATAAGATTTGGTATAGCTAGAGGAGTTTTTTCTAACGAAGCAGGATTGGGTAGTGCTCCTATTGCGCATGCCGCCGCTAAAACAAATAGCCCAGTTAAACAAGGCGCAATTGCTATGCTAGGTACATTCTTTGACACAATAATTATATGCTCACTTACAGCGATAGTTATTGTTATAAGTGGAGCCTGGCAAAGTGGTGATAATGGAGCTGTATTAACGTCAAATGCTTTTGTTTTTGGGCTTCCAGTTATAGGAGAATCAATAATTACTATAAGTTTGATATTATTTGCTTTCACAACAATAATTGGTTGGAGCTATTACGGAGAGAGATGCTCAGCATATATATTTGGCACAAAAGCAATAAAACCATATAGAGTATTGTGGATACTATCAATTATTCTTGGGGCATATTCCTTAAATCTTGCAGGCTCAACAGCAGAAAGTGTAAATTTAATATGGCTAATAGCTGATGTGATGAATGGATTCATGGCTATACCCAATTTAATTGCATTAGTATTATTGAGTCCTGTAATATTTAAATTATCCAAAGAGTATTTTACAAGGAAGTAAGCGAGTGAAAAAAGTTAGTCTAAAAAAAATTGCAGCGAAAGATGTTGCAATTGCAATAACAGAAGATTTGGGTTCTGGCGACATAACAACTAATCTTCTAGGTAAAGATAAAAACAAACTGTCAACAGCTGTAGTAAAATCTAATGAAGATGCAATATTATGCGGGCAAATATGGTTTGAAAGCTCATTTAAAATGATCCAAAAAAAATATGGCGGAACTTTAAAAATATCTTGGTTGAAAAAAGACGGTGATAAAATCAAAAAAGGTCAATCTATTTGCGAAATTAAGGCTCCACTAAAAACAATCTTGATGTCAGAAAGAACTGCTTTAAATTTTATTCAACTGTTAAGTGGGACAGCATCTAAAACAAAAATATTCTCTGACAAAATAAAAAATAAAAAAATAAGGTTGTTGGATACTAGAAAAACAATACCTGGATTAAGAATTGCGCAAAAATATGCTGTGGAATGTGGTGGAGGCTTTAATCATAGATCCGGCCTTTTTGATCAAATATTAATTAAAGAAAATCATATTACAGAAAAATATTCTAACTTTGATAGTTTTCTTAGTAAAATTAGTAAAATTGTAAATTTTAGAAAAGTTTCAATTGAAGTTGAAAATTTAAAAGAACTTGAAATTCTTATTAAATATAAACCAAAAAATATTTTACTGGATAATTTCTCTTTATTAAATACTAAAAAAGCTATTGAAATTATTAATAGAAGAATAACAACTATTGAAGTTTCAGGTGGTATAAATATTAAAAATATCAGCAAGTATGCAAATCTTAATATCGATTATATATCTATTGGAGACTTGACAAAAAATGTTTCAGCAATTGATTTTTCAATGCTTGTAAATAAATAATTTTTAATTTATTTCCGAAAATATTATGTGCTTGACTTTAAACTTTTAATAATTAAAATTAATCGTGCTGGAACAAGTACAAATGGATTGTACTGACGTAGGCAAAATAACATCACAAGGATGATTATTATGTTTCGTTTTAGCTCAATATTATTTATACCATTATATCTTCTATCTTTTGCAGTTTTTAGCACTGAAACACCTTATATATACATATCACCAAATCCTAGTAAAGTTAATGTTGACTTGCATTCTAGTAATATTGATATTGTCCAGTTAGGAGAAAATGATGTTAATTTCTCAATTACTGACACTTTAAAGAAAAAAACAAGCCTATCGTTTAGTCAGTCCGGGGGTATTTCCAGTCAAAATCAATTGAGAATGAGAGGTGGCGAAGCTAACCATGTATTAGTTTTAATAGATGGAATTGATGTTAATGATCCCTCGTCAGGCTCAGAGTATGATTTTGGACAATTATTTTCATATAACATAAATAGTATAGAAATTTTAAGTGGTGCATACAGTAATGTCCACGGTCCAGACGCAGTTAGCGGGGTCATCAATATAAAAACCAAGAATACTAATTCATTTAATATAGCTGCGGGAAGCAATAATACAAGTATAAAAAACTATTCCATAAGTGGTGAAAATGAAAAATACCAATATGGCATTGATATAAACTTTCTTTCATCAAGTGGTACTGACGATAGTGATACCTCGGGCGATAGAAATAGATATGAAAGTGATAACATAAGATTAAATATTAAGTCTATAGATCACGATTTTACACTACTATATTTTGACACTTATAGACAAAATGATAGAGATGCATTTGGAAACTTATCGGACAGTGAGTATGCAAGTACAGATATAAAACAGATTTACTCAAAATACTCTGTAAAAAAAAGAATAAATAAATTTTTATTCTCAAAAAATGAAATTCAATATTCAACAAATAAAAATAATGATTTT
>Ga0222719_10002793_pt1 | contig 15750 bp, 16 predicted proteins | sample C33_34DmetaG_FD_165039 | JGI IMG/M metagenome (GOLD analysis project Ga0222719, IMG submission 165039) | Estuarine water microbial communities from San Francisco Bay, California, United States - C33_34D | ecosystem: Environmental > Aquatic > Marine > Unclassified | place: USA: California...
GGGTTAAGACTACTGATCCAAACGGTGGTGCAAAATGGCGTATTAAAACTTGGAATGATGAAACTAAACTATGGGACGAGCAAGGCGCTCCACTATATGCATCAAACCAAGAAGCTATTTACAACCTAGACAGAGCAGCAGGCGGCGCAAACATTGGTGTAGGTACTTTGTACGTACAACATAACGCAGGCGAAACTGTAGGCTCAGACGCTGATCCGTCACTTGCTACTTTTAAAATCTTCCGTAGAGAAGTATTAGGCGCAGTAAGCATTGTATCAAGTCCTATTACAGGAACAACTTTTTCTGCACAATCATATGGTTTTACAATCAGCGAAACAGTTCCTAACAGTGCTGCACTAAGCACTAAAACTGGTAGCTTTGTTGGTGCAACAGATGCAACTACAAGTGCAGAACGTTTTGCAGCAGCAATCAACGGAATGGGCTTAATATATGTAACAGCATCTATTGATGGACAAAATCGTGTAGTTATTACTCACTCTGCAGGCGGTGACTTCCGCATTGGAGATGGTGCTAACATACCGTTTAGTACAGCAGGATTTAGTGCTTTCGTAAGCACAGGCGTTGGTACTGAAAACCTTTACGGTGCACCAGGCGGTGATACTGTACACAACTTTGTTGCAAGTGGATGGAAGTTCCTTGCTCCAACATCAAGTTCAGATAATCCAACAAGCCTAACAGCTGATGGCGCACTATGGTACAACTCTATTGTAGATGAAATCGACCTAATGGTACATGACGGTACTAACTGGAGAGGCTACAAAAATGTATTCACTGACTTCGGTGGACCGATTGTTAGTGCAACACAACCATATACAAGACAAGATGGAACATCTTCACTAAAATATGGCGACATTTGGATTAGTACAGCAGACTTAGAAAACTACCCACAAATATACCGTTACAATCTAGCAGGTACTTGGGAGTTACTAGATAACACAGATCAAACATCAGAAGACGGTGTTCTATTTGCTGATGCACGTTGGGGCATTTCAGGAGGTACACCAACTGAACTAGCACAAGCTACTATTGATGAACTATTGATTAGCGATTATCTAGATCACGATGCACCAGATCCAGCACTTTACCCACGTGGTATGCTACTATGGAACACACGTAGAAGCGGCTTTAACGTTAAAGAGTTCCGCCGTAACTATGTTCCACTAGTTGAAGAAAACCTACGTGGTACAGATGACGGTACTTCAATGAGCAACTACTATCCACATCGTTGGGTAACAGTTTCAACTAACAACGAAGACGGTTCAGGCGCATTTGGACGCAAAGCACAGCGTAAAGTTGTTGTAAGAGCACTACAAGCTCTAGTTAACAGCAATGAGCGTATGCGTGATGAAGAAGGTCTAAACTTTAACTTAATATCTTGCCCAGGGTATCCAGAACTTATCGGCGAAATGGTAAGTCTAAACGTTGACCGTGGACTAACATCGTTTGTACTAGGCGACACACCATTTAGACTAGGCTCAAGCGGTACAGAGCTTACTAACTGGGGTAACAACATTGCAGGAACATTCGAAGACAACGACGAAGGTCTTGTTACATCAGACGAATATCTAGGCATTTATTACCCAAGTGGATTTACTAGCGATAACGCAGGTAACAACATTGTTGTTCCAGCATCGCACATGATGATGCGTACTATAGCACTAAGTGACCAAGTTAGCTACCCATGGTTTGCACCAGCAGGTACAAGACGTGGTGGCATTTCTAACTGTTCAGCAGTTGGCTATGTAAATAGCGAAGGTGAGTTTAGTACAGTAGCACTTAACGAAGGACAGCGTAACGTTCTTTACAATGTAAACGTTAACCCGATTACATTTATTACAGGTAGTGGTGTTGTATGTATGGGTCAGAAGACTCGTGCAAGAAACGCTTCTGCACTAGATAGAATCAACGTTGCAAGACTTGTTGTTTATCTACGTAGGCAGCTTAATGCTCTTGCTAAGCCTTACATCTTTGAACCAAATGATAAAATCACACGTGATGAGATTAAGCAGCAAGTAGAGAGCTTAATGCTTGAACTAGTTGGACAACGTGCGCTATATGACTTCCTAGTTGTATGTGACGAGTCTAACAATACTCCAAGCAGAATCGACCGTAACCAGCTTTACATAGATATTGCTATCGAACCAGTCAAAGCAGTAGAGTTTATTTACATTCCACTACGCTTGAAAAATACCGGTGAGATTGCGAGCCTTGGATAAGCTAAATACTATTAAGATAAACAGGAGCAAATAATGGCTATATCAACTCTTTCAAAGTTTACAGTTCCTCTAGCTAGCAGTGATTCTGCTAGCAACCAGGGCTTATTGATGCCAAAGCTACAGTATCGCTTTCGCCTTACTTTAGAAAACTTTGGAGTATCAACACCAACAACAGAACTAACAAAACAAGTTGTAGACGTAACTCGTCCTACAGTAGGTTTTGAACAAATGACACTAGATGTTTACAACTCACGTGTTTACCTAGCAGGTAAACACAGTTGGGAACCTATTACAGTTAACTTGCGTGAAGATGTAAACAACAATGTGCAAAAACTAGTCGGCGAGCAGCTACAGAAGCAGTTCGACTTTTACGAGCAATCAAGTGCAGCATCAGGTATTGATTACAAGTTTACAACACGTATTGAAATACTTGACGGCGGCAACGGCGCTAACACACCAACTGTACTAGAAACATTTGAACTGTACGGATGTTACGTTGAAAATGCTAACTACAACCAGTTAAGTTATTCAGCTAACGAACCAGTAAGTATTACACTTTCTTTACGTTACGATAACGCAATCCAGTCACCACAAGGTACTGGCATTGGCACAAACGTTGGACGTTCAGCAGGTTCGTTGGTAACAGGCGGCGGTTCTTAATAAACGAAAGAGTTGACTTAATAGACTAGGGGGATCTTGTGATCCCTCTTTTCTTATTAAATGCTCATATAAAATAAAGGATAAATATTTATATGGCAAACAAACTTAACGGATTCTTAGATAACTTAACAAACGGTGTCCTAAACCCTAAAGGGAACATGGGAGACTTTCAGCATGCTGCAAGACTATTTACAGATGACTTCTTCCGCCTGGCTCCAAAAAATAAGTTTGTATATCACGTTGTATTCAATATAAATCCAGCAGTTCCGAATGTTAGATTTGACAAGTTAGAACTAAACATGCTTGTTAAAAGTGCAGAACTGCCTAGGTTTAATCTTGACACTAGTGTAGTTAACCAATATAACAGAAAGCGTATAGTTACATCAAAGATTGATTACGAACCTGTAAGTATTGTGTTTCACGATGATAACAACAACACTACAACTGATATGTGGAAAGCATACTACAAGTATATGATTGCCGACGGCAACTATCAAGGTGTTGGATATAGTGAAGATTCAAATGGTAATCCGCAAGGCAATAACAGTGCATACTCGTTAGATGCATACGGTTCATCACCTGGTGCATACGGTCTTGATTATAATACTGCCGGAAACAAAAAACGATTTTTTACAAGTATACAAATAAGTCAACTATCGAGACATAGACATTTTACGTACACACTTATTAATCCTGTTATTGCAAGCTGGCAGCATGACACTGTAACCTCGTCAGACAGCGGAACACCTTCAGAGAGTTCAATGAGCATTGCTTACGAAGCAGTGATTTATCATAACCCAGGTACTGTTAGATCTGATACTCCGGCAGGTTTTGCTGATAGACACTATGACAAAATGCCTAGCCCTATAACACCAGCAGGAGGCGGCAGTGCTACATTATTTGGCCCAGGCGGCGTTGTTGACGGTGTTGCTAACATATTTGATTTAGTAGGCAGTGGACAGATTAGTACTGTAGGCGGACTAGTAGAAGCTATAGCTACCGGTGTTAATACAGTTAATAACTTTAAACAACTTAACAGCTCTGGTTTAGCAGCAGAAGGAAAAAATATTCTTTCGCAAAGTTTGCAAACAAATGTAAGTGTATCTGGGTTAACTGATACAGTATTTCCTACTACATCAACTAGAGCTACAACATCTGCAGATTTAAATACTAACATAACTGTTAATGCTGGTTCAACAGCAGGAAACAATGTTAGTGAGCAAACAAACAGCATTACAACAAGTATTAAAAAGTTAGATGACTTTACATTATCAACAGTGTACACAACCGAATATATTAGTGAGTTTGGCGATAGTGACATAAACACTATTAGTAGTTCATATCAAGCATTAAGCGAAAGCAGAAAACAAGATTATAGGAATCTTGCTTTAGAAAATATGCAAAGTGAGTTAAAATCAAAATGACAGTCAATACTAACCTAGAACCAAGATTTCCAGATAAAGAAACAAAAACATTTTTTAACAAGTATTATACTGCTGAGATAACATATCCAGCAAACGAAATAGATGCCGTAGTTAACTTTTTTACTAAAAGAGGATTTGACCTAAAGCCAGCAGTAAGTGTTGCTACTGTTATTTTACAGCAAGCTAAGTTAGAAAACGTACCGGTATTTGAAGTCCTTGATACACTTAAAGGATTAGACGAAGTTCAAATAAGCAGTGTTGTTGCAGAAGTTGTAAACTTGAACAGACCAATAACTAGTGTTGTAGGATCTAAAAGCAATAACAAAATACAAAGTTTAGATTATAGAAATATACTACTGTAATGTCTAGATTCGCCCAAGGAAAGTATACTCTCAAAAACCCTGAAAAGTATGCAGGAGGCAGAACTCCTACATATAGATCCAGTTGGGAGTGGGCAATGATGAAGTTCTGTGATGAAAATCCTAACGTAAGTCAATGGGCAAGTGAAGCAATAAAAATACCTTATAGAGATCCGTTTACGGGAAAATATACAATATATGTTCCTGATTTCTTTATAGCATATTCAGATAAGAACGGCAAGCAGCGTGTAGAGCTAATAGAAGTAAAACCTGCAAACCAAGCATACAAATCAAGACTTGGAAAATCAAAAGCAAACCAAGCACATTATATCAAAAATCAAGCCAAGTGGGAAGCAGCAAGAGTTTGGTGCAGACAGAAAAACATTTCATTCCGCATTATTACCGAAGACGATATTTTTCATAACGGTAAAAGAAGATAAATAATAGTAGCATATAATAGGACAATGTTATGACAAAAAAACTAGAAGAACTACTTAACTTGCCTGAAAACAAAGACATTGCGGCTGAAACAAACTCTGCGCCTGTAACAGTTAAAGAAGATATTGACGAAACATTTGATGCGTTAGCTGAGTTTGATAAAATAGCAGCAGCATTACCTAGTGTAAAAGGACTAGGCGACAAAGCAGATGCAGAGCTAGAAGACATTGCTCAACGTGCTTTAGGTGCATACGAAGATTTAATGGATCTAGGCATGAATGTAGAGAGCCGTTACAGCGGGCGTGTATTTGAAGTAGCAGGCGGCATGTTGAAAACATCTCTTGATGCAAAGACTGCAAAGTTAGATAAAAAACTAAAAATGATAGAACTCCAACTTAAAAAACAAAAGCTAGATCAAGATACAGGTTCTAGTGATGAAGGCACAGTTGTAGGCGAAGGAAAAGTAGTTACAGACCGTAATAGTTTGTTAGAGAAACTACGTAACATTGATAAATAGTATATAGGTTGGGAACGAATAATATGAAAAAGTTTACAGATTTTCTTACAGAGTCAAAAAAGACTTACACATTTAAAATAAGAGTAGCAGGAGAACTTCCTGAAGCATGTGAAGATCGCATTGAAGCTGCTCTACAAAAATACAGCGTACTAAACATGTCTAGTGCTAGTAAAACTCCTATTGTAGAAAGACCATTAGACTTTCCGCAGTTAACAAACTGTGAAGTACATAGCTGGGATGTTGAACTAGAATACCCAACTACATCTATGCAGCTAGAACAGTACCTAAGAGAAACTTGTAAGATTGCACATTCACATTTGATTGTTCGTAACCCAAATGAACCACAAGAAGAATATCAAGATACTAACGAAGAAACAACATACGAAGCTATGTTAGGAACTGAAGATATGGGCGGCGAAAGCGCACAAGAATCAGTAGGACAAAGCAGAGTAATGGACTTACTTAAAGAACTAGAAGTTGCACGTAAAGAAAATACTCATGATCCAATCGACAGTGTCCAAAAAGCACCGGAGGCAGAATAATGACTACTATTAAAGACATGATTCAAAAAATGGATCAAATCGAAGGAAGTGCAAAAAGCACATCAACTATTACTGAAGCAAGTTTAAACATTAGTGCAAACGCAGAATCAGCAGCTGAAGTAGGTGAACTACTACGTGTATTATCACTAGGCGGAGTTGAACAACATATTGATATGCCAATGGCACATGATGCTATGCATACTGATGTAGACTCACATAACAGCGATTGCGGCTGTGGCCAATGTGGCGGTGCAGAAGAAGAACCAATGGCATTGCCTGCTCCAGATGACCGCGAAATGATGAAACGTCAACTACTTGCAATGGATGGTATGGACAAAGACGTTGAAGAAGACTACGAAAACGAACCAGAAGAAGAATATCAAAGCATGTCAGATCAACTAAAGTCTGGCAACGACATTCACAAGCGTAAGCAGCAGTTTGCTAAAGCACAAGACGGCGATAATGCAATGGCTGTTGAAAGTATTAAACAAGCACTAGAGCTTGCACTTGAAGCTAAAAAAGATTCTAAGAAAAAGCCAGACGCTGACGGCGACGGTGTTCCAGACTGGGCAGACAAAAACCCTGGTAAAGACGACAACGCCGAAGACGACGAAGATTAAAATCTAAAAAAAGTCAATAGGGCCTTCGGGCCCTATTTTTTTGAGTAAATAGATATATGAGTAAATCACTTGACGGTGTCTTAACTAAAAAGGCAAATCAAAAAGAATCGTATACAGAAGAACAAGTACAGGACTTAATGCTGTGCATGGATCCTGACAACGGCTATCTGCATTTTGCAAAAAACTTTGCTTACATACAACACCCTGTAAAAGGTAAGTTGCTGTTTGCACCATTTGACTATCAGTTAGGTCTAATGGACACATACCATAACTATCGCTTTAACATTAACATGATGCCAAGACAGACAGGTAAAACTACTTGTGCTGCTATTTACTTGGCATGGTATGCAATGTTTAATCCAGATCAAACTATTCTTATTGCTGCCCACAAATATACAGGTGCGCAAGAGATTATGGCACGTATACGCTATGTGTATGAAACTTGTCCTGATCATATTAGAGCAGGTGTTACGTCATATAACAAAGGTAGTATTGAGTTTGAAAACGGATCGCGTATTGTATCGCAAACAACAACAGGCAACACAGGACGTGGTATGTCTATCTCACTACTATACTGTGACGAGTTTGCGTTTGTGCAACCTAACATTGCGGAAGAGTTTTGGACTTCGATATCACCTACACTAGCAACAGGTGGTCGTGCTATTATTACAAGCACACCTAACTCAGACGAAGATACATTTGCTACTATTTGGAAACAAGCAGAACAACGTTTTGACGAACATGGCAACGAAACAGATACAGGCGTTAACGGCTTCCGCTCATTTATGGCTAGTTGGGATGAACACCCAGACCGCGATGAAGAATGGAAAGCAGCAGAGATTGGACGTATCGGTGAAGAGAAGTTCCGTCGTGAATATGGCTGTGAGTTTTTAGTATTTGACGAAACACTTGTTAACAGTCTTACGCTTTCTAATATGGCAGGAATAGATCCTGTAATGCGAATGGGTCAAACACGCTTTTATAAAAATATTAGGAAAGATGGAATATACGTAGTAGCACTTGATCCTGCTATGGGTACTGGCGGAGACTATGCTGCTATACAAGTGTTTGAACTTCCTAGTTTTAAACAAGTAGCCGAATGGCAACATAATCAAACAGCAATACCTGAACAAATAAGAGTTGTAAGAGAAATAAACAGATACCTGGCAGAAACATGTGGTCCAGAGAATGTATACTGGAGTGTAGAAAATAACTCAATAGGCGAAGCATGCTTGTTAGTTATTAAAGACTTAGGTGAAGAAAACATTCCAGGATTGTTACTAAGTGAGCCTATACGTAAAGGACATGTACGCAAGTTCCGCAAGGGATTTAATACTACACACAAAACAAAGATAAGTGCTTGTAGTAGATTAAAAAGTTTAGTAGAAGGACAGAAACTAACACTGTACTCTAAACCTTTAATATCAGAACTTAAAACTTTTGTAGCACAAGCAACTAGCTTTAAAGCAAAGTCAGGCACCCACGACGACTTAGTTAGTGCTACATTACTTGCTATTAGAATGATGCAAGTGTTAGCAGAATGGGATTCGAGAGTGTACTCTCAGTGGGGCGCAGCAGTTGGCGCTTCTGGCATGGACGGAGACGAAGAGTTTGATGCTCCAATGCCTATCTTTATAAGTGGCGGATTTGGATAAATACTTTACTATGATAAACTTGAATGAAATAGCAGACGATCTGTTTAATAAAATACGTAGCCGTTATACAAGTGTAACAATGGGCGACGAGAATGGAAAAGTGACTAGCGAACCATCGTTAGCACGTTTTATTGATTTTGAATATAAATCAGGTGCAGAAACACTTGGGCATGTTAATGTAAGTTTAAGTGAAGACGAAGGACTTGTAGTTTATTATAGTACAGAGTTCGTAAGTGAAGAAAGTGCTGAAGTACAAAAAGACTGGTACAACTTCCTTAGAGAACTTAGAGTGTTTAGTAAAAAACGTATGCTAAACTTTGATACTAGAGATATTACTAAGAGTAACTTAGATAAAAGAGACTACCAGTTCCTAGCAAAAAACACCGGAGAGACCCAAATGAGCGAATCAAAACTTCACGGAACGTCACGCAGAAGTTATCAAGATCTAGGCGGCGCAACACTAATGGTTACGCACAGCAAGCCTGTTAATACCGAAGTACCAGGCGGACGTTCAATGTATATTGAAAATATTTTTATTGAAAATGCTGACGGCGAGCGTTTCAAGTATCCACTAAAGCACTTGAACGGTGCAAGAGCTTTAGGACGCCATATTGCTAATGGCGGAACTCCATATGATTCATTTGGTAGTCATATTGTTGAAATGAGTACAGAGCTAGGTAAGCTACGCAAGTTTAAAACGTATCTAGGACGTTCAGGTGTAATGGCAGAAGCAATGGGTCCTGTTTCTGATCGTGTTAACGAACGTATTGAAGAAATCAAAAAAGAAGTACAACAGCTACAACGTGAGTCGTACTACAAAGAAGTTATTGAAGGTTTTGAAGGCCGCGAGCTATCAGAAGTTCCTGAAGAAGTGTCAACTACTTGGGTAGAAGCACTTACTATCAAAACATTTGAAGAAGAACTAAAAGATGTTTTTCCATACATTTACAAACTAGTAGGCGAAGCAAAAGAACTAGGTCCTGAAGATTTAGAAGAAGGCTTCTGGGGCAAGCTAACAGCAAACTCAGTTGAAGACTGGGCAGAAGAATATGAAAGCGGTCCACTAGGTGACGCATCAAGAACATTTATTGCAATGCGTGACAAATACAAAGGCACAGAATGGGAAGCTCAAGTAGCATGTCGCATTAAATCATTTGAAGACTTTGTTACTATTAAAGAGCGCATGCCACAAGGTGCAAATGGTCGTCCATTAATGCCACAAGAGCCAATGGACTGGTTAGAAACAAACGGCAATCACAAGTGTGCAAGTGCAGGACAAAACGAAAGTTATGAAGACGCTCTAGAATCTGCTATTGCTAGTGTAACTAAAAAATACGAAGTTACAGAAAGTAATGCAGTGTTTAGTGACGATGAAGGCGAATCTGAACAAGCACTTAAAAAGCTACAATCATTAGTAGGTGATCATTTTCCTGCTGGTGTTGATGGTATGAATGCTATTGAAAGTTTACAAGGACTTATTGATGATCCACAACTTAACGATATGTTTAAGAAGGTTGGAGAAAAAGATGCAGACATGTGTGTACGTCCGTTGGTAAACAAGTTTATTAAAGCAAAGAATCCAGAACTGTTGTCAAAACTAGACTTTGGCGACATGACATCTAATACTGAGCCAAAAGAAACAGATGTTACTGTTGGCAAAGACGGCGCATTGGCATTAGATGGCGAAGAAGAACAAAAGACACCATTAGGCGAGTTTATTTTAAGTTACTATGATCGTGAAACAGGACAGTTTCCAAAAGGCGAAACAGCAGTACTAACAGCAGTTGAAAAAGACTACGGTGATCAGTATGTAAAACCTGCACAAGCATTTATTAGTAAAGTAAACGAAAGATACAGTGCATTTAAAGAAGCACAAGAAGAAACAGTACAAAATACAGGCGATATTAACAGAATCAAAGGACTAGCTGGACTTTAATAGTTTGGCTAATCTTTGAAAAGTTTTTCAAGTTTTTCTTCAAAAAAGGCTTGACATAGAAAGTAGTAGAGTGTATTATTATACTGTGCTACAAACAAAGGCACAAGTAACAATGTTGTTACACAGGCACATAGGCATAACATTTAGGAGGCACTAACTATGGCATCATTAGCAGAAATCCGAGCAAAGCTCAAAGAACAAGAGAACCGTTCATCAGGTAACTCAAACGCACCCGGCGACAGCGCCATTTACCCATTTTGGAATATTAAAGAAGGCGAGACAGCAACGCTTCGCTTCCTTCCTGATGGTAACACAAACAACGACTTTTTCTGGGCAGAACGTTTGATGATCAAACTTCCTTTCAGTGGCGTTAAAGGCGAAACTGATTCACGTCCGGTACAAGTACAAGTTCCATGTATGGAAATGTACGGAGAATCATGTCCAATCCTTGCAGAGGTACGTGGCTGGTTTAAAGATCCAAGTCTAGAAGATATGGGTCGTAAGTACTGGAAAAAACGTTCTTACATCATGCAGGGCTTTGTAACAGATAACCCTTTAAATGAAGATTCAAACCCTGAGAATCCGATTCGACGTTTTATTATTGGTCCACAAATCTTCCAGATTATTAAACAATCACTTCTTGATCCAGACATGGAAGAGTTGCCAACAGATTTTACTGCTGGTATTGACTTCCGTCTTAACAAAGGTTCAAAAGGAGGCTATGCTGACTACGGTACATCAACTTGGGCACGTCGTGAACGTCCACTAGGTGATGCAGAAATGAACGCAGTTAACACACACGGATTGTTTAATCTAAGTGACTTCCTACCTAAAAAGCCAGGTGAAGTAGAACTTAAAGTTCTTACTGAAATGTTTGAAGCATCAGTAGATGGCGAACCGTACGATCCAGATCGTTGGTCACAGTACTTCCGTCCAGCAGGCATGCAGGCACGTACAGGCGATCCTACTAAAGCTGCAAGCCCTCAAGCAACTGCGGTAAGCCAAAGCGCACCTGCTCCACAAGCAGCACCTGCGGCAGCACCAGTAGCAGAAGAGGCACCTTTTACTCCAGACCCGGCACCAGCAGCAGCACCAGCAGCAGCACCAGCAGGTGATGGCGGTAATGCGCAAGACATTCTTGCAATGATTCGCGCACGTCAAGGTCAGTAATACTAAAAGGGTTGCAGTCTTAAGGATTGCAACCCATTTTGCTTTTTAGATTAGGAGAATAATATGGCGAATAAATCATTCGACCCTACGAAGTTTCGAACTTCATTAACGAAGTCTATTTCAGGTATGAGTGCAGGATTTAACGATCCGCAAGACTGGATTAGTACTGGTAACTACGCACTCAACTATCTACTAAGTGGAGACTTTAACAAAGGCATTCCGCTAGGTAAAGTTTCAGTATTTGCAGGCGAATCAGGTGCAGGCAAGTCTTACATTGTGTCTGGTAATATTGTAAAGAGCGCACAAGAGCAAGGCATCTTTGTTGTTCTTATTGACTCTGAGAACGCACTTGATCAAACATGGCTAGAAGCATTAGGCGTTGATTGTAGCGAAGATAAGTTGCTAAAACTTAACATGGCTATGATCGATGATGTTGCTAAAACTATTTCAACATTTATGAAAGACTATAAAGCAATGCCTGAGGAAGATCGTCCTAAAGTATTGTTTGTAGTTGACTCGCTTGGTATGCTTATGTCGCCTACAGAACTTAATCAGTTCGAAGCAGGTGATATGAAAGGTGATATGGGTCGTAAGGCTAAAGCACTGAAAGCACTTGTAACTAACTGTGTTAATATGTTTGGTTCATACAATGTAGGTATGTGTGTTACTAACCACACTTATGCATCACAGGATATGTTTGATCCAGATGATAAGATTTCAGGCGGTAGTGGCTTTGTATATGCATCAAGTATGGTTGTAGCAATGAAAAAACTAAAACTTAAAGTAGATGCAGACGGCAACAAAACATCACAAGTACATGGTATTAGAGCAGCGTGTAAGGTAATGAAAACACGTTATGCTAAACCGTTTGAAGGTGTACAAGTTGAGATTCCATACGAAACAGGTATGAATCCTTACTCAGGTATCTTTGATTTGCTTGAAGGCAAGGGTATGCTTGAAAAGCAAGGCAATCGTTACAAGTACATTACTAGCGACGGGGAAGAGATGCTTGAATACCGTAAAGCATGGACTGGCGACAAACTCGATATTGTTATGGCAGATTTTATTAAACGTGAAAACGAAATGGTAAATACCCCAGAAGTTGACGAAGAAGCAACTGAAGAACAAATCGAGGAGACCGCAAATGAATGATGAAGAACAGATTGTAGAAATATGGAATCTGTTTAAACCCTACATTGATAAAAAACAGCTCAATATTATTGCTGAAAAATATATTGACTTTTTAGTTGATGCAGGAACACATGACGAAACTCTAACGTCAAGTTTAGGACATAGTCAGAGTTTAGATAATGCTATTAACTATTATCTAGATTTAGAAGACGAAGTTCGAGACGATGACGACTTTGATGAATACGAGGATTAATAATGGGCTGGTACAGTAAAGTTAGTCGTGACATTTCTGAAATACCTTCAGCAGTACAATACTTTGAAAATGAGTTAGCTACTGCAAAAACAGAATGTAAACTACGTGGTAATGTAGAAAAAGCGGCAGCCGAAATGCCAGGCATTGTTGAACATCGTTTTAATCAGCTTCAAGAGATTGAAGCAATCCTAAACTACTTAAACATCGAGCTACGTAGGTTGCGTAGCTCGTACTTTAAGAAGTATCTCGAAAACTATCAACGAGCTCTGTCAAGCCGTGACGTTGAAAAATACGTTGACGGTGAGGCAGACGTTGTTGACTATGAAAAGATTATCAATGAGTTTGCTCTAATGCGTAACAAGTGGTTAGGTGTACTTAAAGCACTTGATCAAAAGCAATGGCAAATCACAAACGTAGTTAAACTACGTGTAGCAGGAATGGAGGATGCATCACTATGAGATGCGAAGCATGTGGTACAACACTTAATAAGGGATTTTATACTTGTAAAGGTTGTGGTACAAAAAATATCCCACCGCCGTCTTTTGAAGACGAGTTTCCTTTATTATACGGCATATGGACGATTGTGTGTGGATTGGCCGGTTTAGGAGTAGCTAGTGCAGGTATGTTTTTCTTTTTTGATTGGCTAGGCGTTATTGGTTTATTTTTAGTTCTAGGTCTTTCTGTATTTGCTCTAGTAAAGAGTAGTAAGTCTACTAAAAACGATTATTAACAAGCAGTAAGTCAATAATCATGTTTACAAGTTTGCTATTGTGTAAATATTTACATGAGCAAAGTTGTATTAGTCACAGGCGGATTTGATCCATTACATAGTGGGCATATTGCCTATTTTAAAGCAGCACGAGATTTAGGCGATCACCTTGTAGTAGGTGTTAACAGTGACGATTGGCTTACCCGTAAAAAAGGTAAGCCTTTCATGCCTTTTAGCGAACGTGTTGCTATTATAAAAGAACTTGCATGTGTTGACGAAGTTATTGGGTTTAACGATAGCGATAACAGTGCATGTAACGCTATAGGTCAAATCTTAGCAACAAAAGGGTCTCAGTGGAAAGTTATTTTCTGCAACGGAGGCGATAGAACAAAGTCAAACATCCCTGAATATAAAACTTATAAAGATCATCCTGATGTAAGTTTTGCCTGGGGTGTTGGCGGCATTGATAAAAAGAATAGTAGTAGTTGGATACTCAAAGATTGGAGTCAACCTACTACAGAACGTGCTTGGGGTAAGTACACTGTACTAGACAAAGGCGAAGGCTGGCAGGTTAAACAACTTGAGTTCGAAGCAGGAAAAGCACTAAGTGACCAAAGACACTTTACCCGTTCAGAACACTGGCATGTCATTGAAGGTAATATTGAAATAACATTGCAATATGACGGCGAAGCAAAGCAAACATATATAGTGCCGCAAGGACACAGTTTTGACATTCCTGCGCTATGCTGGCACAAAGCAGTTAACAATGACGAGACGCCTGCACGAGTTATTGAAGTTTGGATGGGCAACAATCTAACAGAAGATGATATAGAAAGAAGAGATTAATGAAAGTATTTGTAGGATATGATCCAAGAGAAGATATTGCATATCAAGTATGTAAACATAGTATTATAAGCAAACAACCAGAGGCAATCGTACGTCCGTTGGTGCAAAAAGAACTTCGAGATGCAGGCTGGTATAATCGCCCTGTGGACAAACTTGCAAGTACTGAGTTTACATTTACACGCTTCTTAGTGCCAGAACTAATGAACTTTAAAGGCTGGGCATTGTTCATGGATTGTGATATGATCTTAACAACAGATATTAAAGAACTATTTGATCAAGCAGACGATTCAAAAGCAGTTATGTGTGTACAACACGACTACACACCCAAAGAAGGTATAAAGATGGACGGTCAAAAACAAACAGTCTATCCACGTAAGAACTGGTCAAGTGTAGTATTGTTTAACTGTGCGCATCCTAGTAATAAAAAACTTACACAAGATATGGTAAACGATATAGAACTTAACGGCGCTTACTTTCATAGATTCAGTTGGCTCAAAGACGAAGAAATCGGGGAGTTGGATCATACTTGGAACTACCTAGTAGGAGTGTACGACGACATTGAAACTCCTAAACTAATACACTATACAGAAGGCGGCCCTTGGTTTGAAAACTATCGCAACTGCGAGTTTAGCCTCCGCTGGAAAGAAGAACTAAAAGACATGATGGACATATGATAATACTAGATTCAAACGACTCTATACTCGAACTTTGGCGTAAAGGCACAAACGGAACGTTCACGCACATTGAACAGATGCATTTGTTAGACAAGTCTATACCAGTTGCTCTTAGAGGAATGACTAAACGTAAAATAATGGCACGTTGTAAAGAAGAAGGACGTGACTATTATTATATTGATACAGGCTATCTAGGTAACTTAGGCAAGCGCAAAGACTTCCATAGAGTTGTAAAAAATAATGTACAACATCTAAATCCTATTGAGGTTCCGGATGACCGATATAAAGCATTGGTAAAACATACTAACGAATGGCCTATATACTTTCCTGGTTGGCGCAAAGGCGGTAACAGTATATTAGTAGTAACTCCAAGTGAAAAGCCGTGTAAGTATTACGGCATTACTAGAGACGAATGGCTTTCGTCTACATTAGAAACTTTAAAGAAACATACAGACCGTCCAATCATTATTAGAGATAAACCTCCACGTAGAGAACGTGTAGGCGACAGCAGTATCTACAGACAAATGGTAGATGAAAAGGTATTTGCAGTTGTTACATATAATAGTATTGCTGCAACAG
>Ga0222719_10002794_pt1 | contig 15748 bp, 26 predicted proteins | sample C33_34DmetaG_FD_165039 | JGI IMG/M metagenome (GOLD analysis project Ga0222719, IMG submission 165039) | Estuarine water microbial communities from San Francisco Bay, California, United States - C33_34D | ecosystem: Environmental > Aquatic > Marine > Unclassified | place: USA: California...
TTTCGCAACAACTTAAGAAGCATTTATAATTATCGATCAATAACAACCAAAGAGGGACATGAAACAACCAAAACTTAAATTTGTAAATCTGCACGGGCACTCTTGTGTTGGATCTCCTTTTGATGCTCTAGGATATCCGGATGAGCACATGGACTTCGCTCACAACAATGGCTGTGATGCTGTTGCTCTAACCGATCATGGAAACATGAACGGCTTTTCCCATCAGTACCTTCATTGGAAGAAGATGAAGAACGAAGGAAAGAACTTCAAGGCAGTCTATGGTGTGGAAGCTTATTTCCACCCGTCCATCAAAGAATGGAAAGAAGAAAAAGCCCGCATTGAAGAAGATAAAAAGCAAGCAAAGAAGTTGGCCAAGGCTGAAGGAATGTCTATTGAAGATGAGGGATCGACTCGTTCAAGAAACTCTCCAATCAATCACCGACGTCACCTTGTGCTCTTGGCGCAGAACCAGACCGGTCTAAACAATCTTTTCTCGCTTGTCTCTAAGTCACACCAAGGGGACAACTATTATCGATATCCCAGAATGGATTACGATCTTCTTCGTGAGCACTCCGAAGGGGTTATTGTAACTTCTGCTTGTCTTGGCGGATACATTGCTAAGATTATGTGGCAGATGTTAGATCAGCCTGATGAGGAGATCATCGCAGAAGCGGTAAGCCAATCCAAAGAAATGCTTGAGATCTTTGGAGAGCGATTCTTTCTAGAACTGCAGTGGAACTCTATCCCAGAGCAGCACAGACTAAACAAGATTATTATTGCTGTGGCTCAAGAACTAAACATTGAGCTTGTATCAACTGCGGATGCACACTATCCCAGCCCAGAGCTTTGGAAGGACCGCTTGCTTTACAGAAACTTGGGCTGGATGAACAGAAAGTCCAATCCAGACTATGAGATCAGCATTCCTGAAACCTTAGAGGAGGTTGGGTATGAGTTGTATCCTAAGAATGGCGACCAAATGTGGCAAGCATACAAAGACTATTCTGCTGAAGTTGGAGAAACTTACGATGACGATCTAGTCCGTGGTAGTATTGAAAGAACTCACTGGATCGCACACGAACTGATTTCTGACTTTGAGCCGGACGTTGAGGTTCGTCTTCCTGACTTTGTTGTACCGGAAGAACAAACAGCCGAAAGCCAGCTGGTAAAACTAGCAATTGAAGGAATGACAGAGTTTGGCCTCGCTGATAATGATGAGTATGTTGCAAGGATCCGTGAAGAGATAGAAGTAATCAAAGAACGAGGCTTTGCAAAGTATTTCCTTACAATGAAGGCAATTGCTGATAGAGCCAATGAGATGATGCTTTCAGGCCCAGGTCGTGGTTCAGCAGCAGGCTCTCTTTTGGCTTACGTACTAAAGATTACACAGATCGATCCAATCAAACACGGGCTTTTGTTCTCTCGTTTTATGACGAAAGACGCAACAGACTATCCGGATATTGACTTTGATGTTTCACGCAGTATGGAGATCAAAGAAGTGTTGGCAGAAGAATGGGGTGAGGATTCGGTTGTACCAATCTCAAACTTCAACACTCTCAAACTAAGATCACTAATCAAAGATGTCTCAAAGTTCTATGGTATTCCCTTCACAGAGGTTAACAAAGTAACTTCTGTTATGATCAAGGAAGCCACACCACTAGCAAAGGCAGCGCACGGTATGACTGCCGGTATGTATGTACCAACTTATGAAGAAACAGTTCTCTATTCCGAAAGCCTTCAAAACTTCCTAGCAAAGTATCCTGAAGTTGGTGAGCGCCTTAGTGCTTTGCTGGGACAGGTCCGCTCTCTTTCTAGGCATGCCGGTGGTGTTGTTGTTGGAGACGATCTAAAGAAGTGGATGCCTCTTATTGCATCTGGTGGAGTTGTACAAACCCCGTGGTCAGAAGGACAAAATGTAAGACACTTGGAGCCACTTGGCTTTATCAAGTTTGATGTTCTTGGCCTAACAACACTAGCCATTATGGAAGGTGCGATCTATCACATTCTTCGTCGGCATCACGGTATTGAAGAACCAACGTTCGATCAGATCCGAGACTTCTACGATAAAAACCTCCATCCGGACAAGATCGATCTAGATGATGCAGAAGTATACAATGATATTTTCCAAGCAGGAAAGTGGGCCGGCATCTTCCAGTTCGCCAACGAAGGAGCACAAAAGCTTTGCTCAAACTCAAAAGTAGAATCCATTATTGATCTTTCCGCCGTGACTTCCATTTATCGACCTGGGCCTCTTTCGGCTGGTGTTGATAAAGATTATATCGCAGCAAAGGAAAGCCCTCAATACATCAAGTACGACCATCCAATCATTCGCACGATCTTGGAGCCAACATACGGCTTTATGATTTTCCAGGAGCAGATTGCTCAGTTGGCTGCTGAACTTGGAAAGGGCCTTACTCTTGATGATGGAAACAAACTCAGGAAGTTGCTTACAAAGAAGGGTCTTTCTGAAAAGAAGATGAAGGAGAAAGCAGACATTAAACAAAAGTTCTTGGAGGGCTGTTATGAAAAGGGTTACAAGGGAGGCGAAGAGCTTTGGAGAAAGTTTGAGTACTTCTCTGGCTACGGTTTTAACAAGTCTCATGCTGTTTGTTATTCTGTTATTAGCTATCAGTGTGCTTGGCTTTATAAGCATTATAGCGCTGAGTGGATGGCTGCTTGGCTACAGTCGGAAACTATGTAGGGAGTTTGGAGAAAAAAGTTATTAGTAGTCATCCAACTTTCTGACTAACGAATATTTACTATTATAAGCCACCACTAAAAGGAGAAATAGAATGAAAGGCATTTATAAAATAGTCAATAGTCAAAATGGTAAGATCTATGTAGGAAGTTCTTTGGACATAAAGCTTAGATGGAGAAAGCACAAAGCCGCTCTTCGTTCTGGGAGGCACCGCAATGCTCACTTACAAAGCTCTTGGAACCTTTATGGAGAAGAAACTTTTTCTTTATCTGTTCTTGATCAAGTCTCGGAAGAATGTTGTATCTTCGAAGCGGAACAGCATTACATAGATACTTTGGAGCCTGAGTATAACATTGCGACGGTCGCCGGTGGTGGGGCTGGTCCCCGTTCCGAAGAGACGAAGCGAAAGATAAGCGACGCAATGAAAGGAGAGAAACACCCCTTTTTCGGCAAAACACTTTCCGAAGATCACAGAAAGAAAATAAGCGAAGCGAACTTAGGAAAGAAGGCTTGGAACAAAGGGATGCCTCTTACGGAAGAACATAAGAGAAAAATGAGCGAAGCCGTGTCGGGCGAAAAGCATCCTCAGTTTGGCGTTGCGAGGTCTGAAGAAACAAAGCGAAGAATAAGCGAGAAACTAATGGGCCACGAAGTATCAGCCGAGACAAGAAGGAAAATAAGGGAAGCGCTGACTGGAAAGGTTATTCCGGATGAAGTAAGGGAAAAGATCTCTAGAGCACAAGGCGGCGATAAAAACCCTGCGGCCAAACTGAACTGGGAGAGGGTTAGAGAAATGAGAAGGCTTTATGATGAAGGAGAAACCCAAACGGCGATCGGAAAGTTGTTTGACGTTTCCCAATCCACAGTGTATAATGTAGTAAAGCGCAAGAGTTGGAAGTATGATCCAAGAGCAGAAAAAAAATAAACTAAATAATAAAAGGAGAGACAATGGCGAAAGGACTAGAACACGCAATAGCAGTAGCAAAGGGACACGGGTTTCAGATAAGCAGGATAGACATCAACTCTTCTGGACGGCGCTGGGAAATCTCTGAAGACGGCGAGACTCTTTACCAGCCGCTATCTTCTATCAAGGGGCTGGGTGACGCTGCTATCAATGAGATTATGGCTCATCGCCCCTTTCACAAAGTAGAAGACCTTATCTTTTCAGAAGAGATCTCATACTCCAAACTAAACAAGAAAGCGCTCGATGTTCTTTGTCGGGCTCAGGCTCTAAACTCTTTGGTTGATGAAAGGTTCACAGGACTGAAACACTTTTGGTCTGCTGTGTGTGTCGATCGGCCAAAGATCTATAAGAAGATCCAAAAGTCACACGATAAACTAGCCGAGAACATCAAAGAGTATGCTCCCGAAAAGGACTTCTCAGATGTTGAGAGGATTGAGTATCTCTCAGATCTGACCGGGGTGTTCCCAATGTCGCTAGTTGTTGATGATAATCTGCTCCAAGATCTTCACCATCAAGGCGTGCCCCCTATCTCTGAGTTCGATCCTGAGCTTTTAGTTTGCTGGTTCATTCCTCGCAAAGTAACTGAGCGCAAGACAAAGAAAGGAAAAACATACTGGATTGTTGATGTTACAGACAGCAACAGTGAGATGACCGCAATCAAATGCTGGGCTGTCCAAAAGAATGATGTTGTTCATCTAAACAGGCCCTACGCAGCAAAGCTTGATCATAGCCCACAATGGGGTTTTTCGACTCGCTCAATCAAACATCGCTTCAAGTTATTAGCATAAATCGCCGCTATAACTTTCAACCGAGGACAGGGCGGCGTTGCCAGTGGGCTGGGTCGCCCTGTCCAGAAAACGACACCGGACGTGGATAAGATCGCCGGCTCGTTCGTCTAACTAATGTGGCCAAGACCACACCACACAACGGAGGTAATCTATGATTGAATTTGGAGATTTATTGCAACTAAAAACAAACTTTGTGCTTGGTAGTATCAACGGCACAATCCCTCAAGACGAGCTTTTTCTTGTTGTTCCACCGCCATCAGTGCACTACGACAGACACGTTGATTATGTTTGGGTTCAGCCTATTATGAGCGGAGGAGTTCCACATCAGATTTGTTTGGATTACGTGGAGAAAATAAAATGAACAAAAACAAGTTCAAGCTTGGGGATTTGGTGTGGGACAAGGCAAGCTCAAGAGGGAACAAAACATCAACTTGGCTTGGCTTGATTGAAAAAATCCACGCAGCAGACCACATTTTGCCTTCTTTTGAAGATCCAACAAAAGTAAAATATAGATTGTATTATGTTTATAGGGTCTCGTGGATTGATAACAGAAGGGAAAGTTGGATCCCAGAACACGACTTGGAGAAAATAGAATGATAAAAGCAGAAATTCCCATAACACCAGGAACTTTTGAGATTAGAGAGCCAAACCCGCCTTTTAAAGTTGGAGATCTGGTAAGACATTTGAGCAAAAGTTATGATTGTTTAGGATTAGTCACCTTCGTCGCTGGTCATCAATTATACATTCAGGTTGATTGGCTCACAGAGGAAGGGATCAGGCTGTCAGAGTTTGCAAATCCTGATAATTTAGAGATAGTAAATCAAGTGGAGGAATAAAATGAAAATTAAACTTGGAGATCTTGTAAAATCAAACGATTACATTGATTCAAGCGTTTATCTTTTTGGGATGGTGGTTGGCTTTCACGAAGCTTTTATTCATGATGATTCTCCATGTCGCCCGTTCAAGGTTGAGTGGCTCCACAAAGAAGAGGGCTGGGCTTACTATGGTGATTATTGGTATGATGACGAGTTGGAGTTGGTAGAGTGATTGAAGTTGGAGACTTGGTTTGCTATAAAATCCACTTTATAACAGCACAGCACTTTCCAACAAGGCTTGGGCTGGCTGTTGCTATTATTAACGCAAATGCAAAAATGCCACTTTCTTCTCCTCTTCACCAAAGAGAGGTAAAAGTTGAGTGGGTTGACGGACATACAACCTGGGAAGGCGAAGGTTTTTTACAAAGAGCATACTAATGAACGCACTTACAAGAAAATTTGAATCTAGAGGATCACTATAATGGACATTAACCCAGAAAACAACAAAGATACTTTCCGAGCCCGAGGCGCAAAGATCAAAGAACTTCAAAAAGAACTTTATGACTTTCGATTTTTTTATAATCAAGTGATGGCTCGCATTAATAAGTTGGAAGATGACACAAAAGCAGCAATAGAGTTTGCTGATCTTGCAGAAGACGACAAAGCAGCCGAAATGATTTTAGAGTTCTGCGAAGACATTACAAAACTTGTTGGAGAATAAAATGACAAAAAATAAAGAACTTGTTCTAAAAGTGGAAGAACTTCAAAAAGAACTTGAACTAGTTGAGGCTCTTCACAAAGTTGCAGTTCGTGAAAGAGATTATGAAAGACTTATTTGCAGTGAGAGATCATTTGAAATCAAACGCCTTCGCTCTCTTTGTCTAAGAGCAGCAGAAGAGATTGAAATGCTTGACGACATTATTATTCGCAATAATCTTGAAGAGCAAATGAATGAAGAATACCCAGGAATGGCTTCTGTAAATCTTTTATCTCGCCTAAGAGGAAGAATAAAAGGAGGCTATGTTGAAAACTACCCAGAACTAACAGAGGGTGAAAATGACTGATAAACTATCTGAACAACTTGCAAAAGAAATCGCTGAAATGTCCGACGAAGCGGTTGAAGTTGCAACAAAAAAGTATTTTATGAAGAACCCCTGTGAAGAAATCAACATTGGAGTAAACGAACTTCATTATAATCCAATGGAAGTTGATGAAGGCTGGGAGCCACCAAAGTCTTCACACCCAAGCGAACTTTATAGAATGTGTTGGGACATTGTAAATGAACTGCGGGATGCAAACAAAGTTTATTTTGTTGATGAGCTCCCAGAAGAAATGGTGAAAGTCTACGACATTGCCGACATGATGGAAACCTGGCTGTTGAAGAACGGATTATCCGGGGCTTGACATCCGGCCCTGAACCGTGGTATAATACGGCTCTATCGTGGAAAAACAGCGCTCGGAGGCGTATGGACACCAAAATTAGAATCGGATCGTTCGTTGGCTGGGACAGCCCTCGTGGCGACTACGGGATCGTCGTTGGAGGCAGCAACGATCCTCGAACCTCGCACATTATTTATGTTGATTGGTTTGGAAGAGAAGGTAAGAAAGTATTGACCCCCAATACAATAAGTAGGTTTGATAAAAGACTATACTTGATCAGTGAATAAAACAATGGAAATAACTAATAGGAGAAAAATGATTATCAATGATACAGTAATGCAGGTCCAAGGAAACTCTTTGCTTGTTGGCACAGTCAGCGAAACAAAGAAGGAAAACGGATGGCTTTTTGCTCGGGTAGATTGGGTTCCGACAGAGGCACGACAAGGGATCGAAACAAACCTTGAGAGTTTGTTGGAGATCCGAAGAGAAGATTACAATCCAGAAACTGAATGGATTCGTTGTTCTAAGTTGATCAATGTAAACGCCGAGGCTCTTATTGAGGCTCTTCATCAAAGCAAACAGTCTGATACAACCGCCCGGTGAAGACTATTACAAGGTTTATAAAACCAATGAAAACTAACGCAAGGTTTATAAAAGACATTGACAGCAATAGAAAGTTATGGCAAATGCCTGATGGTGTGTATATCCAAACATCTTTCTCAGACAAGGTCGTCGCTTCTTTCGAAACGGTGGCATTCTATGCCAACGCCGAGGGAGAGGTTGTGGATTGGATGGATTTGGTTGTCGCATTCTCTTCAGAGCCTGCGCACGAATACGTTATCGAAAAAGTCCTAAAAAAATACAACCGACTCGGACTTACAAAATAAAGGAGAAGAGTGGAAGCTAATAAAAACAAAGAACTAAAAGGAGTGAGAATGTATAGAGAGACAATGGGCGGCGTAAAGCCAACCGGAGAGATCACAGCAGATGTTGTTGTTGGACTTCAGTATGGTGATTGTGGGAAATAGAGTTCTCTTATCTTCTCTACATTTTCTTTTATAACTTTTTTTTCTTTGATCTTGATCATCTCGCAAAAAACTGTTATAAAAATACGGAGATGAAGGGAAAAAACCTGTTATAACACTATTTATAGTATAACAACTAAAAAGGAGTGTTGTATTATGAATAATGAAGCAGGTATTTACGAGATAAGGAACTTAGTTGATGGAAAAAGATACATTGGCTCGTCTAAGGGAGTGAAAAGACGTATCTGGGAACATAAACATTATCTGGAAAAGGGCACTCACTCTAATACGTATCTCAGTAGTGCTTATAAAGAGTATGGCTTACAAAACTTTTCTTTTTCTGTTCTTGAGTATGTTACAGAGGACAGCCTAATAGAAAGAGAGCAGCATTTTATAGATACGTATTCTGTTTGCGATAGAGAAAAGGGTTATAACATAGCCACGAAAGCAGGCAGCGGAGGAGCATACGTAAAAATGGGGGAGCGCCATAGAACATTGGCGTCAAAGAACAAGAAAGGTAAAGGTAAAAAACTCAACTGGGAACTGGTCAAAGAGATCAGAGAAAAGTATAACAACCAAGGACTGACCCAACAAGAACTGGCCAAAGAATACTCAGTCAGTTTCTCAACTATCTCAAGTATTGTTAGAAATAAGATCTGGGTGGATGAGAACTATAAACTCAGCGCCGCCAAAAAGAAAACTAGACTGTCTTGGGAGATCGCTAAAGAAATAAGAGAGTTATACTCGGCAGGGAACATAACCCAGAAGAGAATAGCAGCCATTTACAATGTTAGTTATGATACTATTCACGACATTGTAAATGGAAATGCCTGGAATGAACAGAAATACACAAGAAAGATAGTATTACAAGAACAGGCTGATCAAATAAGAGAACTGTATAGAGATGGAACGAAGTCACAGGCACAGATCGCCGCCGAACTAAACATCCCATTTTCTACAGTAAATAGGATCATCAACAAACTAACAAAGGTGCGAGATGATCAAGATCAAAGAAAAAAAGTTACAAAAGAAAATGTAGAGAAGATAAGAAGGCTCTACAATGAAGGCGCTCATACCCAGAAAGAACTTGGTGGGATCTTTGGTTTGACGCAGACGGCCGTATCCGCTATAATACGAAACGAGATCTGGAGAGATGAAAAATACTTACCAAAACGTAAAAGAAATAAAAGGAGTGAGAATGTATAAAGAGACAATGGGCGGTGTGAAACCAGCCGGAGAGATCACAGCAGATGTTGTTGTTGGGTTACAATACGGCGACGAGGCAAAAGGCAAGTGCGCACACGATCTATGCAAGAGCGGCCAATACACTCACGTCATGAGGTTTGGCGGCGGCCCAAATGCCGGTCATACAATCTATCATGAAGGCCAAAAGCTTGTAACTCATCACATTCCAAGTGGAGTGTTCTTTGGGATCAAATCTATTATTGGCAACGGGTGTGTTATTGACCCCTATGCCCTCCTGCAAGAAATCAAAGATCTTGAGGCGGCTGGTATTGATGTTGTATCAAACCTTCGCATTGCTCAAAACGCACACATTATTACAAAGGAACATAAAAATGAAGATGAAAGAGACGAAAAGATTGGAACGACTAGAAGAGGTTGTGGTCCTGCTTATCGTGATAAATATGGTCGAAGTGGCGTACATGCTGGTGGATGCTCTTTTGTAGGCGAGCTGGCTTTTATGAAAGATTTGGTTATTGATCTTTACGAAGAGTTTTACAGCGACAAAAACACTTATGTGCTCTGTGAGGGCGCACAAGGCTTTGGTATTGACATTGACTGGGGTGATTACCCTTATGTTACATCAAGCCATTGTACGACGGCTGGTGCGCTTCTGAACGGCATTCCACCACAAGCAATCAACCGTGTTTGGGGTGCTGCGAAGGTTTATGAAACTTATGTTGGAGCAAAAAACTTCCAAGGTGACGACCCTCTTTTAGAACAACTACAAGAGGCCGGTCAAGAGTTTGGAGCAACCACAGGAAGAAAGCGCCAAACAAACTGGATTGATCTTGACTTTCTCGCTAAATCGTGTAGAATGAATGGTGTAACTGACCTCGTGATCAACAAGATGGATGTTATGCGTGAGGTAATGGGAGACGAAGAGTGGGAAAGCGACTTTCGCCATCATGTATCAAGTATTGCCGAACAATGCGGCGTTCCACGAGTTTATTTTTCAGACAACCCTTATTCTATTCTTTCACAGGAGGCAGCATAAAATGATTGCTTACAAAGTAAAAGTGTGGCCCAGCGGAAACAAAGAATGGTTCCTAAACGGAAAGAAACACCGTGAAGATGGCCCGGCTGTTGAAAGGGCCAACGGAGCCAAAGAATGGTGGCTAAACGGAAAGCGTCACCGTGAAGGAGGCCCGGCTTGTGAGTGGCCAACGGAGACAAATATTGGTATCTAAACGGAAAGCAGCACCGTGAAGATGGCCCTGCTATTGAGTACTACGACGGATACAAAGCGTGGTTCTTAAATGGACAACAACTGACTGAAGATGAACACTGGCTAGTCACACCAACCAAGCCACCCAGCACCCCGTGCGCCCAAACACTTTCCGGAAAGGTTGTCGAGATTGATGGAAAGAAATACAAACTAACAGAGGTATAAAAATGACTAAACTAAACCTAAAAGTAAAACAACTTGAGAACTTTTACAACCTCAAGCAAAGAGGACAAGGCGATGCTGGTATTGATCTTTACGCAACAGAAGATTGTATTGTCCGACCGGGAGAACAAACACTGGTAAAAACAGGCATCTCTGTTTCGTTTTCAGCTGATTACTATCTTCGTATTGCGCCACGCTCTGGTCTTGCCTATAAAAACGGCATTGATGTAATGGCCGGTGTTATTGACTCTTCTTATCGTGGAGAGATTGGAGTTATTTTGAGAAACCATTCTGTTACGACTGAAGAGAGCACCGGAGAATTTATCATCAATCGTGGTGATCGTATCGCACAAATGATCCCAGAACACATTTCACAAGAAGACTTTGTGTTTGTGGAAGATCTAGATGATAGCAACCGTGGAGAAGGTGGCTTTGGATCAACAGGGGTGCGAGATGAATGACTCGGGGGCGACCCGTGTAAGTTTCGCCGTTCATCACGCACAGTTACTTATCCAACAGCGCCGGCACGAAAACAGGCTCATACTTTACGCTTTCACGGGGCTTTTCCTTCTAGCACTATTCCTTCTAGCACTATTTGGCTTGGGTTTGGTCGCATCAGGCAAGGATGCGCAAGCCCGGATCGAATGTTTAGAACAGGAAGGACAAATCATTCCGGCCGGCAGCGATGTTGCTTGGGTATGCGCCCCGGCCACACAAACCTCTCAAAACAATCAAAAGGAGATCAATGAATAAACAAACAATGAAAACAATGATGTCGAGTACCAAAATGGACTGGCAAACACCAAAAGAATTTTATAGCAAACTGAACAAGGAGTTTAGCTTCACACTAGACCCGGCAACAAATGGCTCAAATGCTTTATGCACAAACTATTTCACAGAAGCAGAAGACGCTTTAGTCCAATCGTGGAAGGGCGAGACTTGTTATGTTAATCCACCTTATGGCCGAGTGCTAAAAAATTGGATTCGGAAGGCTTATGAAGAAAGCAAAGATCCAGGAACCACTGTGGTCATGCTTATTCCGGCACGTCCAGATACAAACTATTGGGCAGATTATGTTATGCAAGCCAATGAAGTCCGCTTTGTGAGAGGCCGTCTAAAGTTTGGCGGTGGAGAAGCAAACGATCCAGCACCGTTTCCGTCAGCAGTTGTTGTTTTCAGGGGCGGTCACAATGGGCAGCAAAATCTTTGTGGCCCAGTTGTTTCAATGATGGAAAGAGCATGAAATCAAAAGAAGCAGTAAATCATCCAGACCATTACAATAAAGGCATTGAGACCATTGATTATATTGAAAGTTGGAAAATGGATTTCAATCAAGGAAACGTAATCAAGTATGTTTCACGTTATGCAATGAAAGGTGGTCTAGAAGATCTCAAGAAAGCCAAATGGTATTTAGAAAGAATGATTGATCAAGAGGAAAGAAATGTATAAACAAACAATCACATTTGGGGATGTTTTGTTGGAACCACAATACTCCGACATTACATCTAGAAAGGAGGTTTCTCTTTCAGCACCACTTGATGACCTGATCAAACTTAAGATTCCTATTATTGCTTCTCCAATGGATACAGTAAGTGAATGGAGAATGGCTTCTTCACTTTCTTCAATGGGTGGAATGGCTATTATCCACCGTTATAACTCTATTGAAGAGCAAGCAGAACAAATAAAGAATGCACTTGCTGTTCCAGATTGCACTATTGTTGGAGCAGCAGTTGGTGTAAGCGGAGACTTTGTTGAACGGGCTTCTAAATGCTATGAAGCAGGAGCAAAAGTTATTTGTATTGATGTTGCTCACGGTGATCACGCTATGGTAAAAACCGCCATTGCTTCTCTTCGTGAGCAACTTGGAATGTTCATTCACATTATGGCTGGTAATGTTGCGACCCTTGAAGGCTTCAACCGACTTGCCGATTGGGGTGCTGACTCTATTCGTGTGGGTATTGGTGGAGGTTCTATTTGCTCAACTCGCATCCAAACAGGGCACGGTGTTCCAACACTTCAGTCTGTTATTGACTGCGCCCAATCTGATCGTGATGCAATTCTTATTGCTGATGGCGGCATCAAAAACTCTGGAGACATTGTAAAGGCTCTTGCTGCTGGCGCTGATGCTGTAATGTTGGGTTCACTTCTTGCTGGAACTGATGAAACACCAAGCGAAACTTTCCGTGATCGTGATGGTCGTTGTTTTAAAGCTTATCGTGGAATGGCGTCTGCCGAAGCACAAAAAGCTTGGCGTGGTAAGACTTCTTCATTGGAAGGTGTATCAACTACCATTCCTTGTAAGGGTTCTGTAAGAAACGTTGTGGAAGAACTACTTACTGGTGTGAGGTCAGGCTTTTCCTATTCCGGAGCGAGAGACATTGTTGAGCTACAAAGCAAAGCAACATTCATTCGCCAGTCCCACAACGCAGCAGTTGAGTCCAGCACCCACATCTTACATCGATGAGCGAAGATCAAAAGCCAAATATAGTAGAGTATGAGCCAAAGTATAAAAACTTAACTTTCTCTATTGGCGAAAAGCTTCACGCTGATTTTCGTATTAGACTAAAGTATGAAGGCATTGGACAAGGAAAGTTTCTTCGTTGGGTCATTCTCCAGTTCGTAAATCAAACATCTCTCTTAGAGCAACTGATTGAAGAATACAAGAAAGACAATGGAAATCTTTCAAAGACCCGTGAAAAAAAGATCCGCAAGGAAAAAGAAAAAACAAAAAAAGTAAGGCAAAGTTTCTCGCTTTCAGAAGAAGAGTTGGGATCTATTTTTGACATTATTGAAATAGAAATGCCTGACTTGTAGTTTTTATAAATAACATACTATTTATAACTGATGGAATAAAAAGTTTTTTTATTTTTATCATACTATTTACTACAAACACTTATTTTTAATATAACAAAGGAGTTATAACAAATGGCTAAGAAGACACTACTTTCAGAGGGACACATTCGTAAGTTCATGAAGCTTGCGGCTATTGGGCCTCTTACCGAAAACTTCCTCTCAGAAGAAGAAGAGCCAATGGAAGAAGCAACCGAACTCACCGAAGCTGAAGAAGTCGAGGAAGAGGAAGAAATGGAAATGGACGCTCCTGAAGGCGACATGGAAATGGAAATGGACGACGGGGAAATGGAAATGGACGCACCTGCCGACGACGGCGAGGACGCAATCAAAGCCGCTCTTGAGCAGCTCATTGACGCCATCAAAGCCGCTCCGGAAACAGACATCGCTGTTGACGCAGCCGATGAGACGGATGAAATGACCGAGCCAATGGACGAAATGGCTATGGACCCAATGGAAGAAGCATCATGTGGATCCATGGAAGAAGACATATATGAAGAGCTAAACGAAGCCGTTGAGGTTGTCGATACTCAGGCCATCGTAAAGAAAGTCACCCGCAGAGTTGCAGAGCGACTAATCAAAGAGTCAAAGCAGGACAAGCTTGCCGAAGTTCTAGCAGCGAAGATCGCAGCAAAACTCGGCTAAGACCTTGACTTAGAAAAATAAGTGTTTAACTTTAAAAGACCGCAGATTATGCGGTCTTTTTTTATTAGAGGAAAAAATGGATACATGGACTATCATTGGCGTGTTTTTTCTAGGAGTATTCTCTTATCGCTTTCTAGCATCACTCTTAAACTATACACATTCCTATAACTTTCTAACATACTGCCTTGCTTCTTGCTTGACTATGATTAGATCGTTTGGAAAAGATGTGGTAACAGTTAAAGAAAGGCTAATTAAGCAAATGGAAGATCTAGACATTCCGGAAGAAGAAAAAGAAGTCATGAAAAAAAGAATGGAAAAAACTCTCAATGACTGGCAATCTGTTACGTTTGTCCGTGTTGTTGCCGTTATTCCAAAAGAGTTCTCAAAAGTCTTGAAAACTAATGAGATCTGTGATAAGATCAAGGATGCCTTTAGCGAGGTAAACAAATAAAATTTATTCTTCACAAAACGAGGTAAAATGAAGAAGAAGAAGAACAATCTAAACGAAGAGCATGAAGAGACAGTAGAAGAAGAATCCCATGGCGCAATCCATTTCTCGCTGCCAGCACAACCAGCTGAGAAGGATCTCCGAACCGTAGCCGTTTTTGGAGCAATCAACGAAGAGAAGTGCGCAGATGTTACATCAGGCATTTATTATCTTTGGCAGAACACCCCAGATCTGTTTACCGAGGAGGAGTTAGCAGAACACGAAGGGTTGATGCAGCCCGAACAAGACATTCGTATGATCATCTCAACTTATGGCGGAGAGGTCTTAGAGATGTTTGGCATTATTGACCTTATGAACATGACAAAGTCTAGTGGTGTCGACATTGAGACTATCGGCCTAGGCAAAGTAATGTCTGCCGGCGTAGCTATTCTAGCTGCTGGGACAAAGGGTAAGCGTCTTGTTGCCCGAAACTGTCGTCTTATGCTTCACCAAGCGTCCGCAGGGACAATGGGATCTGTGCACAACATGGAGAACGAGTTGGAAGAAGTAAAGGTCCTACAGGATATGTATGTGCGCTGCGTTGCCGAGAACTCAAACTTATCCACCAAGAAGATCAAGAAAATGTTTTCGTCAAACTCAAATTATTACATCTCAGCAGAGCAAGCTGTTGAGTATGGGATCGCTGACGAAGTAATCTAAGGAGTATTATGAAGAATTATCAAAGCAAGCAAAACCTATCTAATAGTATCTCAGAAGCAGTTCAGACTTTAGCTGAGAACGTCCAAACAACTTTAGGTCCGAGAGGGCGACATGTTATTCTTCACAAGAAGGATGCGACACCCATCATTACGAAAGATGGTGTAACCATTTCAGAGTTTATTGAGTTTGAAGATCCATTCCAAAACTCGGCAGCGCAGATTGTAAAACAGGCTGCTCGTAAAACTGCGCAGAATGCTGGTGATGGAACTACAACAACAACAGTTCTAGCAAACGCAATCTACCAACAAGCACGCCGACACGTTCTTGCTGGAACAGCACCCATTGAGATCAAACGTGGTCTAGACAAAGTGGCCGCAGCGATTGTTGATGAGTTAGAAGAAAACAAACGACCTGTTGAGAACTTGGAAGACGTAAGACACATCGCAACTATCTCTGCTAATAACGATAGTGTGATTGGCGACATTGTTGCAACCGCAATCGACAAGGCTGGAAACGATGGATCAGTCCAAATTGAAGAAGCTCGTTCAGTTGATACAACTGTCGACATCCTAGAAGGCTTCCGTTTTGACTCTGGGTTTGTTTCTCCGGCATTCATTACAAATGAAAGAGCAGGGACTTGCAACTATGAGAATGCCCTGATTTTGGTTGCTGATGAGAAGATCGATACAGTCGAACAAATCTTTCCAGTGCTTGAGTTGGTCGCTAGAGAAGGAAGACCGCTAGTTATTGTTGCCGACCAGATTGACGGACAGGCCCTTGCTGCACTTATTATGAACTCGCAGCGAG
>Ga0222719_10002797_pt1 | contig 15740 bp, 17 predicted proteins | sample C33_34DmetaG_FD_165039 | JGI IMG/M metagenome (GOLD analysis project Ga0222719, IMG submission 165039) | Estuarine water microbial communities from San Francisco Bay, California, United States - C33_34D | ecosystem: Environmental > Aquatic > Marine > Unclassified | place: USA: California...
AATCTTTTTGGCAGTCTATGCCGTGTATTTCAATTGGGTCCAAAACAATATCTGTATCACCCCAGCGTTCATCCCAAGGGCCGTGCCATATTAAAAACGCAAAAACAACTAGAACAACTACAAGTCCTACCGGACTAGGTTGTGGTGCCTTATCCATCTTGATCTCCTAAACGCAGTCTCCTTGAGCTGCTAAAAGTCTAATATAAACTCCCCGATCATATTCATCTTTTGAGATCCAATGTTTGTTATGATACACGCAGAATGTTCCATCCTGTGCATATGCTTGTTGTCCTTCAGACGGATCAGGAATCTCTCTTACATCACATTCTTTCATAGTCATTCCTTTTGGGATTTTAAAAAATGCCCTGCCTTGTGAACAGGGCACCTATACTACTTTACTTCTTGTCAGCACATACTAATCTTGAACCTGGAACTTTGGCATACTTGTTGCCTCTTTCCTTTTTCCAAGATTCGCAACGTGCTTCAGTTCGTTCTTCTTCTGCTTCACGAACAGGAGTAACTCCTTCTGTTGCAAATGCAGTTGCGCCGAACAAACTTGCTACAATCCATGTCATTAAAATTTTCATAATAATTCCTTTTGGATTTAAAAACAAACGTTATTATCGATTCGCTACGTACATAGTAACTTCGAATCCAAAACGCATTTCTGTTGCTGTTGGTTTAGTCCACATAATATTTCTCCTTGTTAAGATTAAATTATGTAAACAGATCATGGGTGAGTAAAAAATTACAAGTCCCACTTGAGTCTACAACGTAAGAATGCTCTTACACTCTTACTTATAATACTATATGATACTTTTATAAGAAAATCAATACAGAAAATCATTAAAGATTGCTAAGTCAAAAAAATAGATCCTTGCGGATCTATTTTAATGTGACGCCTTGCAACATCACGGTCCCTAAGGTAGTTGGGATTCTATTGATATATGCTTAGTTGTTTAATTCTTTCTAGTTCTTCTAGTTCTTCTGCGCCTTGCTCTTGAGCAGGTGCCATTCTTTCAACCATTTTACGTGCAGCCTGTTCAGCCTGTTCACCGAACTTCTTGCCTACCATTGTTGCTACGCCTTCTGGTCCTTTTGGAAAAGTGCCTGTATTATCATCATAAAAAGATTTAATAAATTCTGCAACACCTTCTAGTGTATGTTCTTCACCGTCTGAAGTCTTAAACTTAGTGCCTTTCTTTGCACCCTGTGACTTAAGGTCTTGAACTTTTTTGCTAAATTCATTGCCTTCGTTTTCTTGTCCTTCTAGGTCAACTGGCTCACCCATAACGTCTCGAGCATCTATATTGCGTCTTACTTTATCAAAGCCATCTTTCTTAATAAGATCAATATAATCTTTTAATACCATATCAGCATATGCTTCGTCGGGTTCATTACTTCCTGTAATTTCTGCTTCAAGTCGTTTAATACATTCTTCTTCATTATCACAGTCTTGAATAATTTCTATTCCGCCTGTAACTGCCATATCCCAAGCGTTGCCGCCCTCTGAAATTGACTCATTAGCGTTTGCTCCAAACTTCATAAGATCGTCTGCTTGTGGATCTTTGCCTTTGAAACCTTGGAATGAACTACCCTTGCCTAAATTATCTCCGTAGTCATCGTCATCGGAGTCTTTGTTCATTAGTTCTTCTTGATGCTTTCTAAGTTCATCAATACTGTCAAATGGTCCGCCTGTAATTTTCTTGTCCTTTATGCTAAAGAACATACCGTCCTTTTTGATAGCAGCAAGTCCATACTTGTTCATGCCCAGTGAAGGATCTTTCTTAAACTTGTCTGTAATGCCTTCTTCCTGTTGTGGTTCAACTGCGTCAGCGCCTGCTGCGGGCTCATCTACCATATCACCAAAATCTAATTCACCTAATACGTCCGGTGCATTTTCTTCAACCCAGGCCTTTACCATAGGACGAACATCCTGTTCTGGTTCTGCCTTCTTAATATCCTGTTCTAGTTTTGGATCTTCAATGATGCCTTCTAAACTCGTAATTGCATTTGTGCCATCAACGCCTGCTTGAAATTCTGTATTAAGCAATCCATTCAATCTCTTAACCATGTCTGACTTTTGTTCTTCGTCTGCCATTGTTAATGGTGATTCCTCACCAAGTGCATTAACCCAGTTTTCGAATTCTGACATAGGATCTTCTGAAACTTTTTCTTCTTCTGTATCTGTTGTTTCTTCCATGCCTGTCATTCCGACTATGTCGTCATAGCCTACTGTTTCTTCTTCTTTCATTAGTCTGTATAATACTGGAAATACTGAAGTTAGGTCTTCCTTGAAGTTTCTGACTGTGAATTTTTCTTTGTATTCTTCCATCACATCGTCTGGAACTTCCATAGCCTCTGGTGCCTGGAATTCTGTTACATAGTTTTCGTAATGTGCTTGTTTGGAAAGTTTTGCAATTCTTTCTCTTAGTCCATCTAGTTGTGATTTACTACGTTCAACGATATTATTAGTGTCGGAGTTCATAAGATCGTTACGCACACAATAGTTTGTAAAACTTTTTAATTGAGCAATTTCTTCACTCATTTTAATAAGGCTTTCGCCAATAGTATCATATGGCAAACCGCCGTTGGCCACGTGTCGTTGCATTGCTCTTGCACCTGCTAAGTGAATGAAAGGATATTTAAATCTTTCACCATCTTGGTTTTCAACAAATAGTGCTGAAATATTTCTACTTCTATCACCTGGTTTTTGTTCAAAGTCATCAGCAAGTTTTTTGCTGTGTTTGATAATTAATCTAGTGTCCATTAACTTTTGGAAACTTTGCGTCTTAGTTCCATATAAATTACTTTCGTTCATTAGTCCCTCTCCGACAGGTTTTATTATTGTATCGTTATCCGATTGTGGTGTAGAATGTTGGCTAAGAAATGCATAGTCTCTCTTATCTAAATTATCCTTAGCAATATCTCTAGTATCGAATGCAAGTAGTCTACGCTTGGCAAATTTTCTTAATTCTCTTAAAAAACCGTACCAATTGTCTTTTTGATCACTATCAAGTCCTTCAGTAATTCCACTTGAAAAGTAAACTTTCATACTATTAGGTTCTGCTAAACTAATGCTAACATGTCCTAATGTTTTATCATTTTCAATGTAGTCAAAGTCAAAGAAACGTGCTTGTTCTGGGTTAATAGTGATAGCACCTGTGCTTTCTCCTAGTTTTAAACCCGTGAATCTACTTCTAATCTTATAAAATAAATCTGTTGCTATATTGTTGGTTGCATCCATAGTAAAGTATTTATCAAAAACCGTTGCTTATGAATATAGGCATTGGAAATTGGTCCTCTGTTAATCGTTCTGTCATTTTCTCGTATATTTTAGGATCCCAATTGGCTAATTGGGTTGCCATACGCACAACTAATAATGTAGCACTTACTAGATCGTCGTGTTCACCGGTTTTTGCTCCGTAACCAACACCATGCGCCACAAATGTCTTTAACTCTGATATGAGTGGTTTACTGTGTATGATCATTTTATCACGTTCTAGTGCATTTTTTAGACTGCTACACGCTGTAATTTTAGTTTTATGCGTTGTGTTAAATCCTTTTCTGTATTTTCTTACGTGTCCTTTTCTAATAGGCTCACTTAAGAATAGTCCATGAAAATTTTCTTCGCCAACATCATTGATAACAACCAACGCTGCTTCTCCTAGTGTATTATTTTCTACACTATAGTAAATTGTAGGACTTTGGTTTCCTTTTTCTGCACTTTGCTCGTGAATATATTGTAATATTGATTTTAAATGCCTTACTTGTTGTTGTATAGGTGTAAGATTGTGTCTCCATTCACCTACCTGGGTCATGCTTGGCATTTCAAATATTTGAATAGCACCATAATCGCCACCAGTACCTAAACTAGGATCCAATGCAACTAGATAAGTGCAGCGAGGATCAATATCTTTGTACCAACGTGTTTGACCCATATTGTATAATGGTTCTTTGCCTTCAAGTGTTGCTAGTTTAACACTGTTAATAAGTGTTTCATCAAAGATTAAGAATTCGCAATCAAATTCACGGCGGAATCTTTCTTCTCCGATCTTTGCACGTTCTTCATTTGCCCACGCTTCGTCTCGATCCGGGTGTTCAACCCATGGAGCAAAGTAAGGAAAGAATCCGTTAGTTCCTACTTTCTGATCGTTACCATGTTCGTCAAACTTTTTATTTGCTTCTGCCCAAATCATGGCAAACTGATCTTCATCTGAGTTTGGTGTACTTGTAACAATCGCTTTACCACCTGTTGACAGTGTGGGCGATAGTGCAGTCCAAAACTCTTTGGCTTTTTCTGGCGGCTGCACAAACGCAAACTCATCACAATATATTAATGAAAGTGATTTACCACGTCCAGTGTCTTCTGTTGTAGTAGTTGCTTGTATTCTACTACCATTATCAAACTCAATTGTGTTTCTGTTATATGTATAGATACCTGCACGAATAAAATCTGGCAAAGTTTCATAACCGTATCTATATCTATTCATAATATCCTGTGCACCTGTATATTTGTGTGCAGCAATTAGTACTTGTGCTTCAGGTGTAAACATAGTATACCATAATAAGTATCCAGCAGCACATGTTGTTTTACCCATCTGTCTTGGTAACATAGCAACACAGTATCTATTTTCTGCGTATGCTTGTATTAGCTCTCGTTGAAATCCGTAAGGAACAAACTTCATTGATCCTTTTGTTGGGTGTTGAATAGATAAAAAGTTTTCGCAGAAATACAAAGGTCCTGTAATAGGATCCATGCAAGCCTCTAAGTGCTTGACTTGTTCTAATGTATATTTTTGTTTTGTATGGGCCTTCTTAATTTGAACGCCATCTAAACTCTTTGCCATACTAGTATTTATAGAAGAAAATAGGCTCCGAAGAGCCTATTTGGATTAGTATAAAACGTACTAACTTATGCTAATTCTAAATTTGTTTTAACTGTGCAAGTTACAGCAGTCATATCAAAGTTATTATTACCATATGTAGCACCTAGTGCAATAATTTCATCTTCAATTTGTTCTACTAATGTTTCTGCGCCAGCGCCGTCATAATCTAATGAAGTGTTTGGTTGTTCAACTGCAAAGTCCATTTGCGTATTAGTATCGTGCAAAGCACCTCTAATTACGATAGTTGCATATTTTCCAATAATCTCAACTACTGCTTGGATTGCTTCGTTTGATCCTGTTTCAGCATTTGCTGCTACAACAAAATCTACATTAAAAAATGTAAGTGGCTTATTACCAAAAAAATCAACAGCAGTTGCATCTGCTACACTTTTACGATTCTCTGCAACTAGTACTGAACTACCGCCGCCAATTGTTGCTGTTAATAAATCTGCCATTATTTTGCTCCTTTAGTTTCTTCTAGTGCTTTTAAGAGTTGACTTCTAATAGAAGCACGTAATTCTTCACCTTCTTTCACACGCTGCATTGCATTGTCGCCGCCTGCTACTTTAGGATGTGTATCTTTTCTACGATTCATTCCGCCTGCTACTTTATTTGTTATATAGTCAATGTCTTTATGGTCTTCATCAGGCTCATTAGCCCAGGCTTCTTCTTTATCTTTTTTATCTTCCTTGTCATCATCTTTTTCCATGTCATGATCGTCCATGTCATGATCGTCATCACCGTCTTTATCAAGTGCTTTAATCATAACGTGATCCTTGTCATGGTCCTTTGGAAGATCCATTGAATCTTTTTCACCGCCTGGCATATCATCATTGTCGCCGTCAAAGTCTGGAAGTAATTTATTGATTGGTTTTGGCATTGGTGGGCCTTCTGGTCCGTCCATGTCACCCATCGGTCCGTCCATTCCCGGTGACATAATAGTCATCGTTGGCATCTCTGGTGGTTCAGGTTGGTTAATCATATCTGGATTAACCTTTGTCATTAATTTTAATACGTCATCAATTGCGTCGCCTTTAGCAGTAATGTTGACATTCATTGTTGCTTCTTCTTTTTCTTTTGGTGGCATAGTTGGTGCCATCATCGGTGATTCTGGCGCCATAGTATCACCACACTCAGTAGTCTGTGTTTCTACAGGTGCATTTTGTGCTGTGTCAATAGCCTGTATCTTTGATAATAAATCTTGAAAGTTCATTAGTTACTCCCTACAGGACTTTTGACGCCTGCTTTGTCTTGTTTTAATTTTGGTGTATCCTGATAAATGTCTGCTTTAAGTTTATCAGTACCTAGTTCTTTTTTTCTTTCTTTTGCTTCTTTTGAAAGATCCTTTAAGAAACTTTTATTAAAGTCGTCTCCAAAATAGTCCTTGTGTTTTGACTTCATGCCATCTTTATATTCATTGTCATGTAGTAATGCACCTTCGTAGTCAGCGTTATCGCCTGCTGTAATTTGGTCTATTTCTGTAGGACTTGCACTATTTCTTACCTTATATTGTCCGGCTTCGCAACAGTTCATTTCAAATACTTCTTTTTCAATTTCTGTTGTTGTAATTGGATACTCAGTCATCACATCAAAAGTATGAACTTCCATATTTTTTAATTGTGGAAAATCATGTGGAACTTCTGCAACAGGAGTAGACTTCATTTGCTCAAACTGCATGATGCCACGATTTTCGAGTCTTGCCTTTAAATCATCGGCAAACCCTTCTGGTAAATCTCCGGCAACCTTAACTTTAAAACTATAAGTTTTTTTGCCTTCAGTTAAATAATCTTTAAATGTCTTCATGTTAGTATTTATTCCTTTCCGCCTAATTTCTTCATTAGTTCATTGCGATCTAGCATTACATAACCGGATCCATCTACTATTTCATTAGGATCATCCGGACTATCCTTGTCGATCTTTAGTTTTTTTAGTTGTAAGTCCACTGCTTTTAGTTTTTTATCAACTTTTGCCGTTTTAGCATCAATCGCATTCTTAAGCATACTACCTGCTACTTCAAATATACGTCCACTGTATCTTACTTCGACATTCATGCCTAAATCCATTAAATCATCATATGCTTGTTCTGCTTTTGTAGCAAGGTGATCCAAATCTTTTTCTTCAAGTTCGTCTAATTCTCGCATTTGAGGTAAATCTTTGGTAATTTTTTCCACTGCCCTAGAACTTTGCTCGAGGCTTTTTATCTCTTCATGCTGTGCCTTAGATTCTGCATCTTCGATCACAACTTTAGTTGGCTCGCTCTCTGCTTCCTTGTCATCCAAATTAAAAATCTCTTCTAGTTTCTTAGTCATACTATTACTTATCTTCTCTTAGAGCCGGTATGAAAAATATCATCTTCATTTATTACTCGAAAACGGATTCCTTGTTGTTTACACCATGCAGTTGCGGCTTCCCATTTAGCCATATTCTTAATGTATTGTTCTTGATTGTATCGACTCTTGCCAACACTTTCTCTCATAGTTTGATTTTTAGGTTTTACTTCAACTACTTCTGCATGCTTCTTTCCATTCTTGTCTTGATAAACAATAAAGAAGTCAGGAACGTAAACAGTATACTTTCCTGTTAACGGATCCTTGTAAGGAATTTTAACACTTTCACTTGCCCAACTTTGAACACCTGGGTGTTCATCTAGCATTCTCATAAAAACAGTTTCCCAACTTGATCTAGCCATGGGTGATTTTGTTCCCACATACTTACTTGGGTTTTTTATTTCGAACTTACCCTGAGCAAATTTAGGCATTATGCTATCACATTACGTTGTTTGGATACTGTAGAAATTTGTTTTCTATATCCTAAAGTAGATGTAGACGGTCTATTATTATTTAATACTTCACTTACTAACACACTAATATCTGTATTGTCTACATTTTTAAGACCATCTAATATTTCAAAAATATTTAAATTTTCTAATTTTGCTTGTTTAAGTAAAGTTAGAGCAACTGTTTGTGCTGAGTCTCTTTCAAAACCCCTACTTGTAAAAAATCCAATGGCTGCATCAACATCCGTTGCATTAAACTCTAAGGGTTGTTCTCCATACGTATCGAAAAATAGTTTAGACCTTGCTGCACTATCCTGTATTTGCTTTGCTGGTAAATTTGTTTGAGAAGCCATTATGTAAATGTTCCACTTCCTGGAGGGAATTTTTTAATAACAGCATCAATTTGATTAGTACTGGTATTGTTCTTAGGAAAGATTGCGCCTGCAACGCCACTAATTGTATTAGCAACGGCTTCTGTTCCCGCAGGACTTGAAAGAATATTTACAGCCTCAGAAGCCAGACTTTCTTTGGATAATCCTTTTAAATTTTTAAATGTATTAAGTCCAGCAATTGCAGTTCCAAGAAATGATTGTGGCGAATCAAATGCTGTTCCGTCGCCAATTGCTCCGAACACACTTTCTAAACCATCTAGTACGCCGCCTTCTCCTACTAGGTTACTTACGCCGCCGCCTGCAACACTTAACGGAGAAGGAGCATTATCATAATGTAATGTTGCAAATCCCTTCGGACTACCTTCGCTTACGGTTCCAGCACTATAAGTCACAGCCTCATATTCAAGAGTCATCTGACTTTCAGCAGGTTCGCTACTAGCCGAGTAGTCCATCTGGCCGTGCGCCCATGAAGTAATTCTAGGATTAACTAAAGTGTATCCTACAAATCTTCTACGTCCCATGGTGAAGATAGTAACTGATTTTAATAATTGTGTTCTAACATTACTGTCTAATCCGTATCTATATTGATTAATTCCCGGAACACTAGTACGATAATGATTTGCATCATATGCAGCAGATGGATTATTTCTATCACGCACATAGTAACCATAATAGAGTGCCCATAATGCACTTACTACTCCTTGGTTGTCATCATGAAAAGTTAAATTAACAGGATTATAATTAATTTTTGTATAAACAATTTTCTTTCTGTTATACTGTTCGAGTGTTTGAGCATCAAATTTAAATGCTGGTTGATCAGCAGTCTTAACCAGTAAGCCAAATTCATCAGCATGCTTTGCAGTAAAATTTGCTGCTTTATGTGCAGTTGGATCTAATTCAAATCTAAGGTAATAACTAAACTTATTTTTTGGTGCAAGCCTGAACGAATCGTCTAGGAATAATCTAGTGGCATGTGTATAGTTTGCTACTATTCCTTTTGGATTTGTAAGTCCACTGAATACATCTGTCAGAAATCTTGTAAATTTATTTGCCATACTAGTATTTAGTCATAAAAAAAGCCCGGGGTTTTAAGCCCGAGCTTTTTAATATCAATACTAAAATTAGTATTAGCCTGCTGCTGTACCAGAACCAGTAGTAGAAGCACCAAGTGTTCTTTCCACTGCTGCTCCAATACCAACACCAACACCTTGCTCGCCTGCGCCCCATTGTACCATGTTATCAAAGCGTATAGTTAGTGCAACTTGCATCGCTTCGTTAGTACCGTAGTTTGCATCGCCGTAATCAACGTTAGTTAAGAAACAACCATATAAGTTCTGTGTTTCAAGTACGTTAACTCCTGCTGGGTTATTAGCGTTACCACCGTCTAATACTTCAATCTTAGTAGTAAACTTATAATCAATACCAGATCTTGCAGAAGCCTGTTCAACAAAGTCGAACTGTTTCTGGACCTGTTGTCCAACCATTTTCTGAACTTCACCGCTCGCGTCATCACGTAAGTTAAGTACAACCGTTTCAAAGGTATACTTACCTGCTAGATACACACGTGAGTTGTAAACTTCTAGTGGAATTTCTTCAAATCCAACTTTAGGTCTAGCAATATCAACCACTTGCTTTGTTAATTCAGTAGCAGCAGTAACTCCAAATCCTAAAAGTGTCACCCTAAAGCGAAACTTTAACTTAGGCATCAAGAGCACTTGGTTGCCTGCGTCTGTTGGTACTGAAAAGTTATTTAATGATGTAATAGGCATGTCTTATATCTCCCCTGTGTTCTTGACACGCAACGGAATGTATATGAACTCAATAGCCTTGACTGGTTCAATCGCAATATCTACATATAGTTCATTACGGTCTACTCTAGCCGGAGTATTGTTTGTTTCATCACATACTACTGCGAAATCGTAAAGAGCTCTTAGACCAACCAATTCAAGTAGTAATGATTCTACTGATTGTTTGATTTCGTCTCTTGTGATTTTATCATTTGGTTCAAAGATATACGGACGAGCCAGTTTATTAAGTTGACTGCGTAGGTATACTACTAAACGTGCTACGTTAATTCTATCTAAAGCACTAGCGTTTCTTGCACGAGTTTTTTGACCGTAGTTAACTAAACCAACACCATTAAAGAATGTAATTGGATTAATCTTTAAGTCATACAATGTATCTCTTTGACCTTCGTTAAGTGCAACTGTTTGGAATTCGCCTGTTGCTGCATCAATATATCCTACTGCTGTAGCGTTGCTAATTCCACCACGTCTTGTTCCTGCTGGAGCAAACCATGGAAACGATACTTGGTCACTTAGTGCAATAGTTCTCATCATCATGTGTGATGCTGGAACAACTGCGTTTGAACCACCTAGGTCAGTTGTAAATCCATTTGGATAAAACGTTCCTAAGTATTCATCGTATGTTACTAATCCGTCGTCACCGTTATCAGTAACTAAGTTAGCATTTGACCCCCAGTTAGTTAATGTAGTTGCATCTGCTGCTAATCTTAATGGTGTATCACCAATAACAAATGCTGTTAAGCCTCTGTCAATGTTAAGATTAACCAAGTTGCTCATTAACTCTGGATATCCAGGTGCTGCAATCATATTAAAGTTTCTACGTTCTTCGTCTCTAATTTGATCGCTAGTATCAATCGCTGACTTCATCGCTTCAATAATAACTTTACGTTGAGCTTTTCTACCAAACGATCCGCTGCCATCTTCTTGGTTACCTGATTGTGTAACCCAACGATCAGTGTAGTAACTTGACATTGCAGGGTCACCAGTTTGTCTAGTGTTGTCTGCTGTAATGTCGATGTAGTTGTTAGCATAACGTTTTACGTTGCCGCCACTTCTACGTAAGTTCCATAACAACATTCCCTGCGGATAAAGTGCAGGATCTGGTGTGTCTGGATCTAAGTAGTTACTTACTGCTAGGTCATATAAGTCGCCTGCTGGATATGCACTTCCTGCTGTTCCACCGGATGTTGACCATCTTGCGTCAGCAAATAAAATGCCATCTTCAGTTGTTTGATCAGTTGTATCAATTCTTACCCATCTTTCACTTGCTGGTGTGCCTGAAAGATTATCATCATACTTATAAACTATTGGATAGCTCTCTAAGTCTGCTGTTGAAATCCAAATGTCGCCATCTGCTGTTACACCGCTAACCCATGGATTAGTTGCTGAAACAATCGGTAAGTATCCAACTCTAGTTGATGCTACTTCATTATATGGACTTGATGTATTTCTGTATCCAACCCATGTAGTACCATCATGAACCATAATATCAACATCTGAAAACTCTGGGTTGTACCATAGTTGACCGTCTGTTGGTTCTGCTTGTGGATCATCTGGACTTGCATAAAAGTTACTTGCTGCTAATGGCTGCCAATTCGAAGCAATAAAATCATCATCCGCTCCAACTGGTGCAGTATAGAAGTTTGCAGTTCCTGCAAGTGTATTAATATTATAAGGCGTAAATGCTGCTGCTATTGGAGTTGAAGTTCCATCAGTAAATCTAATTTCACCTCCCAATGCATGTTCAATTACAACTCTATTTTGTGTATCAACGCTTGCAGATACGTTTGTAAGTGCTGAAGCGTTAATTGCTCCTGCTAATAAATCAGCATCTGTAGTTGCGCCTGTTGCAGTAAATGATATTGAAACTGCTGTGCTAAGTGCAAGTTTCCCTTTGATCGATTCAGCAATTTCAACTGTGTTTGTTGCAGCAGTAAATGTTGATGAAGTTACAACAGCAGAAGTAATCGCTGTAGTACCAGTTGCTGCTCTGCGCCATACTCTAAATGTTGCAGTTGCTGGAGTTGAATCATAACCTGCATTTTCATTACTATTACTTTGAACAAATAATATGTCAGTAGCAATACCTGTGCCACCGTTAGCTCTGTCTAAGTAGTAAAGTGCTGCCTGTCCTGAAGCATAAATTGGTGCTTCATATGATACCCAACTTGTTGTTGCTGAAGACCATTTAGCAGCTCTCCAACGTGCACCAAAGTTTGGTTCAGTAGTTTTAATCCATACACTTCCTGTTGGTCTTGGAGTTGAATCTCCTGCTTTCCATTGTGGAACTGATGTATGTGGTGCTTGTGCTAGTGCTGGACCATAAAATGTTGCTGCTGTGAAACCATAATTTGAAAGTGTTCCACTGCCTGCTGCAATTGTGATCGAGTTACTTAGTGTTGAGTCACCAACGCTGTCGTTTGCTGCGTTTGAGTATAGATAAATCTTTCCGCTTACGTTTGCTGCATAAATTCCTCTAGTATCTGCTTCTGGAGGACTTACTGCAAGCAATCCGTTAATAGTAGTTACAACATCATCCGCTGTATCACTTGCGCCAACTGTAACAGTTGTGCCGTTAATTGTAAATGAACCTGCGCCACCTACAAATGTTGCACCCTGTACTGTTGCATGGCTCAATGCCCAATCTTGGCTACCAACTAATACCCAGGCACCTGCAGCAACACCTGCTACTGTTAGTCCTGGTGATTTGTAATAAAGTCTTGCTGTTTCTCTTCCTGCTGAGAAAGAACCAGTTCCGTCAACTGTTTCAAATACAAAAGCGTATTGCCCAATTGAGCCAACTGATGCTTTAGGCTTACCGCCTGATGTTGAATCAACCTTAGTTGTATCAGTGTCAGTTAATACAATAGGAGTTTTGTTAGCAAACTTCTGTCCGCCAGTGGTGCTAATTGCAGCACTATTCCATTCTTGTATGCCCCATGTTGTAGAGTCTGTATTAATCCACCAAGTCCCGTCTGCTGGATTCGCTCCCGGAGCCTCTGTCTGTCCTTGTAATTCGCCTAGATCGGCATCCGCTCTAACAATAAACGCTGCGTTTGAAACGCCTAGTAAACTGTAAGCGGCTAACAGACCATATTCATTAAGTTCGCTTCCATGAATTGGTGTGTTACTTGCAGTCTTCTCAAAGTTTGGAACTCCGAAAAGATCTACTAATTCTTTTTGTGATGTTACTTTAAATGCATTTCCTGCATTAGCAGCGGATGTTGCAGATGCTACACCTGTACCTGCTGCATTTGTTTTGTCTTGGGCTGTCGCTACAACAATTAGAGGAGTAGTTCCTGGTTCCGCAGGAGTATAGAAACTCTCGTCAATTACTGTAACCTCTACGCCGGGTGATGTTAGTGCCATGTGCAATTTCTCCTGGTATCGTAATCTTCATTACTTTAAATGTATTACTAGTGTATTTAGTTTGATTTGACAAAAATGGGTGTTTACGCCTCTTTTATAAAGGGACGAAAAAGGTGTAAATACAAGCATGAGACCGTTATGTAAGTGCGGATTAAGACCGCGAGCAGTTAATTATAAGAAAGATGGCAGGACGTATTATAGGAGTCTATGTGAATCGTGTTCTAAACACGGACTGAATCACGGAGTTCCTAGATGGCATAGAGCAGGCTATAAAATTAAAAAACAATGCGATAAATGCGGTTTCAAATCACCACACAAAGAAGTTTTTAGAGTATTTCATGTTGACGAAAATTTAGATAATTGTAAACATTCAAATTTAAAATCTGTATGTGCTAATTGTAGAGAAGTACTAGCAAAAGAAAATATAAGATGGAAACAGGGTGATCTAGTTGCTGATTTCTAATACGTTTGCTATCTGAGTATACAATTGATCAATAGTTCCGTTATTATCTAAAATTGTATCAAATTCGTTACCTATCCACGCCCATTCGCTAGCATGTACTTTACGTATTTTCATTTCATTAATAGCCAGATTATTGCCAGAATTTGCTTTTACTGCCCAATCGTACCATTCGGGTAATGCTCCTCGCCGTACCCATACTATCTTACCACCTAGTTTCTTAATTGATTTAATTTCGTTAGGAAAACGTACATCGCTAACAACAATATCATCCTTGCTTTGTCTAAGTTTGTTTTCGATACTAGCAATCCATATATCATCATGGAATGTTTTACGGCATACTTCAGTGCCCCAATATTGTAAAACCCATCTTGGAGTAAGTGTTGGCATATCCAGTCTTTCTGCCCACCAAGGATCTACTTGCTCACGCCATTCACGTGCTTCTTTTGTTCTTCCTTCCAGCATGATTCTATCCCAACCAAACACTGCTGCAACTGAATCTTTTAGAGAATCTGCAAAGCTCTCCCTGCGGAATTCATGGAAATTGACGAGATAATCTGCCACTGTGTCTTTACCACAACCGATGAAACCGCAAACGCCTATAATCATATAACTCTCCTTTAAAGTTATATTATAGCATCTCTTACAGTTGTGTCAAGTTCTAATAGAAGGGTTTTGGTTGTCCTGGCTTACCTGTATTAAGTTTTCTAGCCAAAACGCTTGATGTATTAATTGATTTTGTTCTTTGCTGTCTGCGTGCCTGTGTGGGTGCAGTTCTAGCGCGAGTAGTTTTCATTTTTTGTGCTTTAGCAACGTTGTATTGCTGCACACATTTTGAAGGATGACTAACTTGTCTGCCCTTTCTTGGACCCACTGAACAACGGAATCGTAACTTAGTCTTGCCGCCCTTGGCAGTTGGCGAAGTTCTCCCCCAAACCATTTTAGCAACTTCGTTAAAAATTTCGTTGTGCTCGTCTTCTGTTACTAATTCTGAAATGCGCATTATCCTATAATCCAACTATAACCTGTGCCGCCTGCAACTTGTGTTCCAAGTTCCATGGTTAAGCGTTCAATATCGTTTTGTCCTTCTTGTTTGATACTTGCACCATTAAGTGCTGTACCGCCCTGTGGTCCTGCAATACTAGCAAATTTTTCACGTGCCTGTCCTAGCATTATCTTACAGTTTGCAAGTGTATAATCTTTAATCCACTGTCCTGAATAAACATCTTGTAATATTACATAATCTGGTTTGTTATTGTAGGCCCATAATAATACTTGTTCTGTTCCTCTTGGACGTTGCATAATAATTAGTTTCTTGCTTTGTGGATTCCAAGTAAAGTTGATGAATGAACCAAACATCTTGCCAACTAATTCTTGATACTGTGCAAATAATTCGTATGTTGCTAGTCCGCCCATGTTAGTTGAACTTAACAAATATGTATTTGTATATGCTAGATTGAAAGGTTCAAACACTGTTCCGCCTGTGCCGTTACCTGTTCTACTACCAACACTTCTTCTGTAAATCTGTCTTACCTGCTGTATTTCAGTTGGAAGCACATATTCATTTTGATCCTCTTCCAGTGTAAGAGTAATGTAACTCTCCTCGACTGAATTATCCGATCTCTGGCGGAAAACACCAAGAGCTCTTTCTAATCCGGTATCGTAATGCTCAGGATCAAGTTCTACATCAATCATGCCATCGCCTAGCATGTTCTTAACATAGTTGAAAACCTTTTGTTTTTCTGTATCAATTTGGCTCATGTAAGTATTTATGCCTTGTGTAGAAAACGGTAAATACATATACTATGCCAAGACTGAGTTTATACCGCCCGGAAAAGGGAAACGATTACAGATTCATTGATAAAACTGCCTGGGAGATGTTCCAAGTTGGTGGTACCGATGTGATGCTACACAAGTATCTAGGTGCTGAAGCAACAGCAGATACTGCTGGCTCGCCATCACAGCCAAAGTATGATACTCTCAGTCCTACAAATATACAGGACATGCTGTTTCTTGAAAATAGGGATAGAAAATACGATCCAGACGTTT
>Ga0222719_10002798_pt1 | contig 15739 bp, 15 predicted proteins | sample C33_34DmetaG_FD_165039 | JGI IMG/M metagenome (GOLD analysis project Ga0222719, IMG submission 165039) | Estuarine water microbial communities from San Francisco Bay, California, United States - C33_34D | ecosystem: Environmental > Aquatic > Marine > Unclassified | place: USA: California...
TATGGAATGCGGCTAGATATTGTGATTGAAGCAAAAGCCAAAGAATTGGCAATTGCAAAATATAGAAAAGATCATTGCGCGGCATAAAAAAATGTATCATTAATCACTCTTTTTTGTTTGATGATTAATGATACACCATTTATTTTAGATTTACAAATTAATAAACCTATAGACGTGGATTTAACAATGTTGATACGTGATTTAAATATATTTTAAGAGATTCCAAATCTGTCATGTTTATTACAAATTCCGGGTGGTTATTTAAAATTTCTAAAGATTGTGCAATTATTAACGGAACACTCTGCATAAAATATTGGTTACTGAATATTTCTGGTCTATTGTGAACAAAATGACTAAGTTGCTGGAGGTTGAATCGAAGTCTTCTTAAATCTTCATATGCTGGATCATTAGTATCCATCTCTACATTATAAGGATCATGTACTGCTTCTTCAGCTGCAGTTCTATAAGCAGGACTCATGAAAACTCCGGCGCGGTAATTTCCATTAATTTTTTGTATCATTGCCATTTCTTTTAAGATCATTTTTCTTAATGTTTTTCTATTTAATTTCATTTTTTCTTTTTTCCTTTTGCTTTTTTAACAACGGACCAAGATTTTGAAGGGTTAGCGGAATTTACACGAGCATGGGCCCATTGATGCGCGGTCATTCCTTTTCGAGATCCTGAACTGTAATAAGCAGCCAGGCCTTTACGATATTCAGAATAGACTGAAGAGGGTGTTAATCCTCTTTTTTTTGCTTTTTTCTTTAATGTTTCTTTAGTTGCAGCGCTTAATCCACCAGCTGAAGATTTCTTTTTCTTCTTTTTGGATTTTCTTTTCTTTCTTTTTTTTCTTTCGTCTAACATTTCAACAAATGCGTCTAATTCTCTTTTTTTTGCTTCTGATAAGTACATACCTGTATCGAACCTAGGTTTAGATTTATATCCTTTTTTCTTTCTTTCAGCAGCTTCAGAATCATCTCGAGCCTTATAATCTGCCTTTGTTAATTTTTTACCTTTTCTAATTTTATTTGAAAGCCGTGCCATAGTATCACCTCTTTTAGTGCCGGCTCGTGCTTTGTATTTTTTTCTTTGATAAACATTAGGTTTTGGTTTTTTTGATTTTCTTTTCTTTCGTTTTTTTCTTTCATCTAATTCTTCAACAAACTCATCTATCTTTTCACCGGCTCTAAGTTTAGCAAAATCATCTCCGTCTAATTCATCATAGGGTTTAGCTAATTTTGCTATCTTTTTTTGTTTTTTAGATAATTTTTTCTTTTTTTCTTGTAAACTTTGTAAATTAAGATATACTCTATCTATTACAGAATTTATTAATCTATTGTTCATTATTTAACCTTATTTAACTTTCTGTATAATTGTTTTATATTACATTATATAATTATAAAGAAATAGAGAGATTATATGTCAATATTTAAAAAACATAATACTAATGCAGATAGATCTGCAACAGATAGAAGAAGACATAAAGAAAAAATAGAGAAAGCTATCAAAGAAGGAATTCATGATATAGTTGCTGAAGAATCTATTATTGGTCAATCTGGTAAAAAGAAAATAAAAATACCTGTCAGGGGCATTAAAGAATATCAGTTTGTATTTGGTAGAAATCAAGGAAGTAAAGGTGTTGGTTCTGCGCAAGGTCAAGATATTAAAAAAGGACAAAAAATACAAGATGGTAAAAAACAGCAAGGGAGAGGAGGAAAACCAAATAAGCCTGGGAATGAAAAAGGTGAAGAGTTTTATGATGTTGAAATATCTTTAGATGAGCTAGCAAGATATCTTTTTGATGATTTAAACCTTCCAGACTTAGCAAAAAAATCAAATAACAGCGTAACGGCTGAACAGATAAAAAGAAAAGGTTATCGACCTAAAGGTATTAGGGCTAGATTGTCTAAAAAAGAAACTCTTAAGAATAAAATTAGGCGTCAAAAACAAGCAGTTAAAAATGGAACCTATGATCCTGATAGTGGTGAAAGATTTCCTTTTCATGATGATGATTTAAAATATAAGCATATTGAAGTCAAACATAAACCTATTACCAATGCAGTTATATTTTTTATTATGGACGTCTCTGGTTCAATGGGAAAAAGCAAGAAGTTTTTGGCAAGATCATTCTTCTTTTTATTATATCAGTTTATTAGATATCGATATGAAAAAATAGATATTGTTTTTATTTCACATACGACTGAGGCAAATGAAGTTAATGAAGATGATTTTTTCCAAAGAGGATCCTCCGGAGGAACTTATATAAGTTCTGGATTAAACAAATCATTAGATATCATTAATGAAAGATATAATCCTAGTTCTTGGAATCTATATGCTTTTCATTGTTCAGATGGTGAAAACTGGGTTGAAGATAATCCTAAAGCAAAATTAGCAATGCAATCGTTAATTGACATATGTCAACTATCAGGATATATTCAAATCATACCAGAGGGTGATAATATCTACGGTACAGAAATGGCAGATGTTTTTGCTCCTTTAATAACTGATAGTTTCAAAGTTTTAAAGCTAACAAAAAAAGAAGATGTATGGCCACAATTTGCAAAACTTTTCGGAGGAAAATATGACCTCAAACAATAATTACTCAATCGAAGATTTAAAAGCATGGGATGACAAAATATGCAAAATAGCAAGATCACATGGTTTGGATTGGTATCCTATCAATTATGAAATTTGTAATTATTATGAAATGATTGGTCATATGGCTTATCACGGAATGCCAAGTCATTATAATCATTGGAGTTATGGAAAGTCATTTGAAAGAACTCATTTCTTTTATAATTCGGGTCAGCAAGGACTACCTTATGAGTTGATCATTAATTCAGACCCTTCTATTGCTTATTTGATGTTGCAAAATGAATTCTATCTTCAAGTTCTTATTATGGCACATTGTGTAGGTCATTCAGATTTCTTTAAAAATAATAGATGTTTTAAAGAAACAGATGCTAAAAATATGGTATCTAAAATGAGAAACGCTAAAAAAAGAATTCAAGGTTATATTGAAGACCCGTTAATAGGTCAAGATAGGGTAGAAAATTTTATTGATGATCTCCATACAATCCGTTTTCAAACACAAAGGTATAACATACCAAGAAAATCTAAATCTGAAATCATGGCAGAAGAAATAGCCAGATATAATCGTCTTAAGGCAGAAGGTATTGAATTAGATTTTTCTAAATTAGAAAACGGGCTGTTAAGACCTGATCATGACATATTATCGTTTTTGTTGGAATATAAAACAAATTGGAAGACATGGCAAATGGACTTGATAGAAATAGTCAGAGATGAAAGTAGATATTTTATGCCACAAATTAAAACAAAAATTTTAAATGAAGGTTGGGCATCATTTTGGCATTATAAAATATTACATGAACTAAATTTATCTGAAGATTATCATGTTCCTTTCATGAAAATGCACAATGCAGTAGTCAGGCCTCATATCGGTGGTGTTAATCCATATCATTTAGGTTTTTATATATTTCAAAAACTTGAAAGAGAACACGGTATTGAAAAATGTTTCGAAGTTAGAGAAATACATGATGATGTATCAGCAATCAGACTTTTTCTTGACGAAGATGATTTTAGAGAACTAAATTTCTTTTCACATCAAAAACAAAAGAATGGAGATGTAATAATATCAGAAGTAGCTGATCATGATGACTGGAAGGTGGTTAGAAGTGATTTAATTAAGAATACTGGTATAAATACTATACCGCAAATTTACGTGGACAGGATTGATAAGGATGGAACACTGGTGCTTAAACACGAACATGACGGTAGGGATTTAGAAATTCAATATGCAGAAAGAGTTGTTGATCATATTAAAAATTTATGGGGAGATCAAGTTAAACTTTATACCATTATTGAAGATGAAATATGGGAAGTTTAAAAAAAAATTAAACACAAAGAAAGGTTATTGTATATAATAAAACAAGAGATAAAACAAAAAGAGGGAATATGAGTAATTTCTTAGATTTAATTGAAAAACAAAGATCTGAAAAAAAGAAAGAAAAGTTTGAAGGAACTTTTATTGAATATTTAGAAATGATTAGAGAAAATCCAGATCGAATTAAATTAGCACACCGGCGTTTATATGAAGCAATTTGTAATTTTGGTATCGATACAGTTGATGTAGATTCTGATTCTTATAGAGATATATTTAATGGAGATAAGATTAGAACGTATGATTATTTCAAAAAAGAATTTTTTGGAATGGAATCTGTTATTAATAAACTTATGAGATTTTTAAAATCAGCTGCACACAAAGGAGAAGAAAGTCGTCAAGTTCTTCTTTTAATGGGACCGGTAGGAGCAGGTAAATCAGCACTAGTCGAAGGTGTTAAAAAGGCTTTAGAGACTGCTGAAGATTATTATTATCTAGATGGTTGTCCTATTAGAGAAGAACCGCTTCATTTACTTCCAAGAAGTTTGAGAGGAGAATTTGAAGAAATTTTAGGTGTACATATTGAAGGAGATCTTTGTCCTATATGTCGCCATAAATTAATGAACGAATATGACGGAAAATATGAAAATTTTAAAGTCAAACAATCAAGTTTCTCTCAACGTGGTCGGAGAGGCATTGCTGTAGTTCCACCCATGGACGCAAATTCACAAGACGTTAGCGTTTTGATCGGAACAGAGGATATATCTAAATTAGACTTATATCCTGAGGACGATCCCCGTGTTTTGTCTCTTAACGGTGCATTTAACGTCGGTAATAGAGGTATTGTAGAATTTGTTGAAGTTTTCAAAAATGAGATTGAATTCTTACACACAATGCTGACCGCCACCCAGGAGAAACGCGTGCCTTCTCCCGGAAAAAACGATATGATTTATTTTGATGGAGTTATATTATCCCATTGTAATGAGTCAGAGTGGAATAGATTTAAATCTGAACACACTAACGAAGCTATTCTTGACCGTGTATTGAAAATTGAAGTTCCTTATGTTTTGGAGCTTGATCAAGAAATGAAAATTTATCAAAAGATGATTAAAAGATCTGATTTTAGAAATGCTCATATTGCGCCTCATACATTGGAAATTGCTTCTATGTTTTCTGTGATGAGTCGACTGAAGCCAACAAATAAATGTGATTTATTAACAAAAATGAAAATTTATAATGGCGATGCAATCATAGAAAAAGGAAGAGTTAAAAAAGTTGATATTAGAGATTTAAAAGATGAAGCAAAGCATGAAGGTATGGAAGGCATCTCTACAAGATTTATTATGAAGGCTCTAGACGCTGCACTCTCAGATTCTGATAAAGATATGATTACGCCAATTAATGTAATTGATTCAATGATTAAGCAAGTTAAAGAGCAAATTATTGATGAAGATACAAAAACTCGATATCTTGAAATATTGCAAAAAACTATTCGCGAAGAATATCTATCAATACTTGAAACAGAAATTGCTAAAGCATTTATTACAGCTTATGAAGAACAAGCGCAATCGCTATTTGATTCTTATTTAGATAATGCAGAAGCTTATACTACTAAGTCTAAATTTAAGGACAAGATTACACGTGAAGAAAGATCTCCTGATGAAAAATTTATGAGAGCTATCGAAGAACAAATTGGTGTGGTAGGATCTGCACGTGATGGTTTTAGATCTGACGTAACTGCATATATGTTTTCTAAACTTAGAAAAAAAGAAACTGTTGATTATAAATCTTATGGTCCGTTAAAAGAAGCAATTGAAAGTTATTTAATCATGTCAGTTAAAGATATATCTAGAATCGTTACTAAATCAAAATCACGTGATGACGACCAGAAAAAGAAATATAATGAAATGGTAAAAACATTAATTGATGATTATGATTATAATGAACATTCTGCAGAGGAAATTATAACTTATGCGTCAAATAATCTCTGGCGAGACTCCTAAAGTTAAAATAATTAATAGAAAATCAGTTGACAACTTTTTAGATGAGAATAAAAAATTATTTGAAAAGTTGTCAACTGATAATATTAATTGTTTGTATGAAAGTCATAAAATAGTCAATGATCCTGTTTTAAATTATTTAAATGTCACGTGTGAAAATCAAAGTCAAAAAGAGCTTAAAAAATTAATCAGACGTGAATTTGATGTATGTGAAAAAATATATCCGTATTTAGGAGATCTTTTTGTTAATTTATTTTTTGATAATTTTTCAATTAAAAATAAAACATCTTTTAAATTCACAAGGCAAAAAGAATCCACATTTTTATCAACAATAACACATGATTTGGTAAAAAAAATAGCAAATATATTTTTTAAAGATTTATCCTTGGAATATTTTATATCAGTTGAAAAAGAAAAAATTGATGAAATTGTCATGGTAAAAAAGACAGATTTAGTTTTTGACTTGGAATTCGATACTTCTTATATTGAAAAATATGGATCTTTAGTATTTGAAGAATATAACTTTATTATTATAGATGGCATGATCGATTCAATAGGGGAAATTCATCATCTTTTACATGCGGCATCCGAAAACAAAGAACCTTATGTAATATTTTGTTATGGAATTAATCCAGAAGTTAAACATACAATTATTACAAATAACAACAGAGGGATTACAAAAGTTTTTCCAATTGATATAACAGTTAATGAGTCAAGTTTAAACATTCTTAATGACATTGCAATTATTAGTAATGATGAAGTAATAAGTGCAACAAAAGGACAAACAATTTCACAAGCTGTACGTAATAAATTAAAAAAGGGAAAAAGAATAAAAATAGAGAAAAATAGATTTACTTTAAAACAATTATGTTCAAACCAAGTTTTAAAAAATCATAGAAAGTTTTTATATAAACGTATTGATGAAACCGATAATGACACTAATAAAGCTTATTTAGAAAAAAGATATAAAAGAATCAATACCAAAGCTGTCTCAATTCATATTCCTGAAACCCTATATACAAATAATCATTTTATTAGAGAATTAGATTACTTTTTAAGATTTTTATCAAATATTAACAAAAAAATGGTAAAATATCGAAATATTAATAATAAAAAATTTTACTATGTGCCCTCTGTGTATATAGAATTAATAAAAGAAAAGAAAAGCATGTTGAGTAATATGTTTGAGAATATAGAAAAATTAATTGTGAGAGGAGAAAATAATGAGTAGTAAAGAAACACAAGTAATGACAGCAGTGAGTTCAGTTCTTTCGTTTATTAAAGAAAGATTGACAGCTGACATGAAAGAAGCAGCAGATAAAAAAATGTTTAATGTTGATAGTAGTGATTTAAATAGAATATGTGAAGTTGCTAAATCAAGTATAGATGCATCATTCTTTAAATCAGCATCAGAAATTGAAAACGCAGTAAAATAAGGAAGTCATGCCTGGCATAAAACACTTAGTCGAATGTCATTGTTATTTGGCTATCTATAAAAATAATAAAAAAATTATCAATCACAGATTCCCAGTTTATTCAAAACTAGATGAATTTGGTAATATTATTCCAAAGATAGTCAAATGCAATAATTGTGAAGCTTTTCATCACGTCATTGACGTAAATAAAACAGAGTTAAAAGCTGGAAAAGATCAATCAACTATTGTGTTAAATAAACAAGAAATTGCAACAATGCTACCTGATAGAATAAGAAATATATTAGATGAGACTGATTCTGATATATCGAATTATGAGCATGCCTTGGATATTATTGAAGAACGTAGATGGGGAGAGTCAATTGTAATTAAAAGAGAAATAATTGGCGAAATAGAGCAGGTAAAAATAATAGAAATATTAGGAAAAGAAAATATAAAAATATTTGTTGAAAAAATTAATAACTTAGCAATGAGAGGAGGATAGAATGTCTGTTGTTTTAGAAAGAGAAGCAAAAAGAAAACAGGAGTCTCGTGATATTGTTAAAACAATTATTGATTTTGGTGTAAACGAAGATCAAAAAATTGATATCATGTTTTTTCTGAGTATGTCATTAGAAAACAATAAAAATATGAAAGAAATTACTAGTTTTTTAAAAAATTATAAAAATAGTATTAACATTGATGAAAATAAAGAAGATAATATAATAAAGAAACCTAAATTAATTACATGAGGGAGAAAGGTATGAATGATAATTTAGTCGAAAATTTTGAAGAACTTAAAAAGTTGGTAGAGTCTTTGCAAATTGACGTCGTAAAAAATGCCAGCGGAAATAAGTCAGCTGGCGTACGTGCAAGAAAAGGCCTTCGAGAACTTAAGAAACTTGCAAGTGAGTTGGTTAAAACTTCACTAAGTTCTGATAAAGAACAATAAAAGAAAAATTAATTTAAAATTTTAAACCTCCGAAAGGAGGTTTTTTTATACTATATAGATTAATTTTTCTTTTATTTTTTCAATTGCTTTCTTTTCTATTTGACATATTCTCATTCTTGTTACGTTAAAAATATTGCCAATCATTTCTAAGGTGAAGCTTTCATTTGATTCGGCAGCATTAATACAGCAATTTTGATTTTCTTGAGTTTTTATCCAATATCTGCAATTTTTCTTTTCACACGTTGTCATATTTTGTTTATGATATTTAAAGCACTTCATAATTATTAATGTCTCCTATTTATTTAGTTAGATTAATAATACTAGGAGTCTAATAAATTAACAAAGGTATGACCTATATGCAAACAAACAAAGAAGAAAAATCTACAAAAAAAACATTTATTATTGACACATCAGTTCTTTTATATGATAAATGTGCAATTCATTCATTTGGAGGTAATGACACAATAATACCCATTGTTGTTTTGGAAGAGCTTGATCGTTTTAAAGAAAAAAAGGGCGTAATTGGAGAAAATGCCAGATATGTTAATAGATATTTGGATAATTTAAGAAAGAAAGGTAATTTGCATAGAGGTATAAAAATAGAAACCGGTCAAAAAATAAAAGTTGCAACTTCCGGTTTTAAAAAAATTCCTGTCGGTCTAGACCCAAATCAAGTCGATAACCAGATCATTGCGTTGGCTCTGGGATTAACGAATTCTTTAAAACATAAAGTTGTATTAATTACAAAAGACATTAACTTCAGAGTTAAATGTGATTCACTGGGTATTATTTCTGAAGACTACCATAAAGACAAGATAATCAAAAGTGAAAGTGAATTTTACAAAGGGTATTCAGAAATAGAAGTTGAAAATTCTGATATTATTGATCGACTTTATTCCGGAAATGATTTTGAAGGAAAGAAAATTGTAGAATTAGTTAAGGAAGAATTAGGAAGATTACCTTATCAAAATGAGTTTTTGTCTATTAAATGCGGAAAACAAACATTTTTAGGTTGTTATTATAGTGGATCAATCCAAAGATTAGATAAGGCAGAAGATTTACCCGGATTAGGATTTTTAGGAATCAAAGATAAAAATAGAGAACAGTTATTTGCATTAAATCTTTTATTTGCTGAAGACGTGCCGTTGGTTTCAATAACAGGATTAGCAGGTAGCGGGAAAACGTTTCTTACGTTAATGGCAGGAATAGCTGGATTAAATGAAGGCAGATATAAAAGAATTGTAATTACAAGAAACGTTCAACCTGTAGGACGAGATATTGGTTTTTTACCCGGTGATATGAATGATAAAATGCTTCCATGGATATCACCAATCATGGACAATTTTAGGCAAGGATTAAAAGATAAAGATTTGACTTATTTCAAGTCGATGAAAGATAAAGGACAAATAGAGATTGCACCACTCGCTTTTATGAGAGGAAGAACATTTGCTGATACATTTTTTATTATTGATGAAGCACAAAACGCGACAATTCATGAATTAAAAACAGTCATAACAAGAATTGGTGAAAATTCTAAAATTGTTTTATTAGGGGATATCGATCAAATTGATACTCCTTATATTGATTCCTTATCTAACGGGTTAACAATTGTAGGAGAAAAATTCAAAGATGAAGAAATCGCCGGGCATGTTCAGTTAAAAAAGGGAGAAAGATCATATTTATCTGCTGTAGCAGCAAAAATATTATAGAGAATTAATATGGCAAACAGAGACAAAAATAGATATAGAAAAGTTTATAATTTCATTAGAAGGAAACCAATTTTAGAAGGAGTACCAGACGACGTGTTAATAGAATCAGGAGATGTTGTATTTACTGCAACTGATGAAGCAACTCATACATTTACAAAAGTATTTTCATCTGCACCTTACGTCACAGCTACTGCCTATGACTCGGAAACAAATGATGAAGCAAACGTTAATGTTTATATTAAATCTGTTTCAACAACATCTGTAACGTTTGCAACATCTGCAGCTTTTACAGGAAAAGTTCATTTTCAAGCAATCGCTGTGATTCAATAGGTAAAGTAAGTTAAAGTTGCTAATATAAAAATAGGAGAAAAGCATGGCAGCATCAAAATTTAGAATTGCTTCTAGTTCTTTCACGTCAGACGCAACTTTTTCCGGTAGCGTTATTTTTAATCAAGACGTAACAGTATCTGGAACTCTTAACGTATATGAAATGAAGACAACTTTAGTTTCTTCAAGTATTATTTTTAAAAGTGGATCCACAAAATTCGGTGATACATCAGATGATCTACATCAATTTACAGGTTCAGCTGAATTTTCATCTGGCTTATCCGGATCTTTGACAAAATTAGTAGACGGAACATCTTATTTGGTAGCTGGAACAAATATAACAATAACGACAGCTTCAAACGGTCAAATAACAATAGACTCTTCTGGCGGTGGTGGTACCCCTGGTGGATCAAGTGGTCAAGTTCAGTTTAACGACGGTGGATCATTCGCAGGAGATGCTAGCTTTACTTTTAATAGCACTACAAATAGTTTAACAGTTACGAATCTATCAGGTTCTTTGACAGAATTATCGGATCGATCACCTTATTTGATTTCAAGTGGATCTATTAAATTGTCAACCGGATCAAGTGGTCAAGTTACAATTGGGATGAATATAACAGATTTAACAACAGACTCAAACAATGGATCACTTAATGATGAAATAATGATAGCAGATGATTCTGATGCCGGTAGACCTAAAAAATTATCTTTGAGTAAAGTACAGGATTTAGTAAATACTAATACAACATATACAGCTGGAACAGGCTTAACTTTAAGTTCCACAGAGTTCAATTTAGACTTTTCTGAATTAACAGATATGACAGGTGATATTGCAGGAACAACAGAATTCATATTGCAAGACGGTACAGCAGAAAGTAGAAAAGCTGCATCCGAAATAAAACTTTCAGCTTTTAATAATGATGCTGGATTTACAACAAATACTGGTGATATTGAAGGTGTCACAGCAGGAACCGGTCTTTCTGGCGGAGGGTCAACAGGTACAGTCACGTTAGACATTGATGATTCTGTTGTAGCCACCCTGTCAGGGTCTCAATTTTCAGGAAACGTAGGCATAACTGGTTCGTTAGGCGTTACTAGTACTTTAGATGTAGGTGGAACTTTAAGCGTTGCTGAATATATTTCTTGCACGACTGATAGCAATACATTTATTCGGTTTAATGGCGCAGACACAATTCAGTTTAGAGCAGGTGGCATTACCATGACTCAAATAACTGAATCAACGCAAGACGTTTATATACACAACCCAGATAGAAATGATGTTGATTTACAAATAAATACTAGTAATGCCAATGGAACAATATTTGTAGATAGTGCCGATGATTCTGTAATTATTGGGCACGAAGGGTTTGACGTAACTCCCGCAGCTTCTGAAGTCTCTGGGTATGGAACTGACGTAAAAGTTTATATATCAGGATCTATAGGAGCTAAAGATACTAGTACGAGAGGCGTAACATTAATTGCAGGTGATTCAATTGTTAGTGGGACGTTATATGCACCAACTGCTATTAGCGGTTCATTAACTAGATTGACAGATGGAACTTCATATTTAATAGCAGGAACTGATATAACAATTACATCTGCTTCAAATGGTTCAATTACAATTAATTCTGATGCTGCTAGTGTGAGCTCACTAGACGATTTATCTGACGTAGATTTAACAGTTTCTCCATCTGATACTAGCATTTTAGTTTATGATAGTACAGCAAGTGCATTTGAAAGGCAAATACTTTCTGGTGATGCTACTATGACACGAGAAGGAGTTGTAACTGTAATAAGTGCATCTTCTGCAGGTAAAATAGATACCACAGCAACAAACCCAATAGCGACATATTATATACCTTTCGTAGAAAATTCAACAGCAACTGAAGGAGATATCGTTCATGTGTCCTCTAATATAACTGTTGATCAGGCAGGTTCTTTTAGCGCAGTTGGCGTAACTGCCACAGGAAATGTTAATGCAGGTGCTGCTCTAGTTCATGATGGAGATTCAGACACAAGAATTGCTTTTACAACTGACAGGATTAAAATAGAGGCTGGTGGTGTTGAATTTTTTGACTTTTTAGAATCTACTAGCGGTCAAGACTCTGCAACTTTTAATTTGGATGGTGTAGATATTGATTTTAGAATGCTTTCAAATAACTTAGAAGCAGCGATTCATTTAGATGCTGGTAATGATCAACTTGTTTTAATGGGTAATCAGGACAGTCATGTAAAATATTTTGCTGCAACAGGAATTCCAGGCGATGTAAATTTATTCATGTCAGGGACGGCAGGCTCAAAAGGAACTGCTACAAAAGGAACAGCGCTTTTTGGAGGCGATGTTGTAATTAGCGGATCATTATATGATGCTGGTGGAAATGAAATTGTTTCTTTAGGCGGATCAGCTCTTACAGCTAGTTTAGGAATTGAGTCAAGAGGCGATGTATATGTAGCAGGAAACGCAGATAGTACGTTAATATTAGAATCTCCGTTAATGGCTACTAGTCGATTATATGGAAAATTAGCAGCTGCAGACCCACGTGTTAATGACGCCAATACCTATATTGATTTCACTGACGATGAAATAGAATTCTATGCCGGATCTGCAAGAATGCTTACATTACGAGAAGGGGCTTCAGACCAGATCATATTTAATGAAGCTTCTGCAGATATTAATTTTAGAGTTGAAACAAATAACCTTCAAGCAGCAATATATTCAGATGGTGGAACAGATCAATTAGCTTTTGGTGCAAATGTAACAGATATATCTGCATTAAGTTTAGGAACTGATGTAAATATATTATTGTCCGGAACAATCGGATCTAAAGGTACATCAACAAAAGGTACAGTCGTCGCATCAGGCGATATGGTCGTAAGTGGAACTTTTCACAACCCAGGCATAGTTCATGTTTTCGCTCAGGCCGGAGGTGTTACAAATATTACAGCTGATACGTATCAACCAATAGCTTTCAGTGCTGAAACAACAGATACACACAATTCTTTTGCAAGTAGTCAATTTACGGCCCCTTACGACGGATATTATCTAATCAATACAATGGTGATGTTAAATAGTATAGACACAGCAGCAGACGGTTATAGACTTTTTGTAACAGGAAGTTCTGATGTTCTTCCAAGGGCAGTGATGCTAGCATCGTTTGATCCGGATGAGTTATTTCCTGGTGGAGACACAGGTGCAGCAGGAGTAACAGAATCTAATTCTATAAATGGCAGTACAACAGTTTATATGCCTGAAAATTCAACTTTGCAAGTTTTTATTTATCAAGCTGGCGGTACCAGCCAAACAACAGCAAATAGGATAATAGGAAGTTTAGGCGTAGATGGTACTCATGTTACAATTACCAAAATAGGTTAAAAATAAATAAAATTTTAACTCTCTGAAAAATAGGTTAATATTCTCTAAGAATAATTAAATTTTTGGAGGATTTTTTATGTTCTCGCAAAGCGTGTTTGAGACCAAGAAAAATAGAAATGCATATGAATTTCAAGAAGCAGATGTTATCTTTGTGGCTGACCTATTCACTGATGAATACTCTGGAGGTGCTGAGCTTACGACAGAGGCATTGTTTGGAACTAGCCCCTATAAAACCTATAAGCTTAAATCAAGTGATCTAACAGATCAACTGATTCAACAAGGCGTTAATAAAACTTGGATTTTTTTTAATTTTTCGCAAATGAATTTAAATCTAATTCCTGTGATTGTTGCCAATCTTTATTATTTTATTACTGAATACGATTATAAGTTTTGTCGATATCGATCAATAGAATTACATAAAAAAGAAACAGGTGAAGATTGTAATTGTCATAATGAAGATTATGGTAAGTTTATTTCATCATTCTTTGCTGGTGCTGAAAAAATATTTTGGATGTCTGACAAACAAAAACAAAGATATCAAGAGCGTTTTCCATTTTTAACAGAAGAAAAGTCAATAAGGTTGTCATCAGTATTCGATGTTAAAGATTTAGAACAGATTGAGACTTTGCGAAAGTCAAGACAAGAAAATGGACATAATAAAAAGTGGGCAATTATTGATTCTAATTCTTGGATAAAAGGTGTAAAAGAATCTAAGCAAAGGTTAGAAACATTTTTACCTGAAGAATACGATTATGATGTACTTTCAAATTTGTCATATAGCGACTTATTAAGAACACTATCTCAATATGAAGGTTTTTGTTTTCAACCTTTAGGTGGTGATACATGTCCTAGAATTGTAATTGAAGCTGCACTTTTAGGACTAGAACTTTTAATTAATGATAATGTCCAGCATGTGAGTGAAGAATGGTGGGGAGGTAATCCTGATAAAATTGAGGCTTATCTACTTGACGGTCATAAACGTTTTTGGGACGAGATTGAACGACATTTAAATCGAGATATAAAATTAAGTGGTTATACAACTGTCAAAAATGTGATTACTAGTGATTATCCATGGGAACAGAGTATTAAATCTCTTTTAGGCTTTTGTGATGAAGTTGTAGTTTTAGATGGCGGTTCTGATGATGGGACATATGAAAAACTTTTAAAATGGTCAGAAGATGAGACTAAACTATTAGTTAAGCAATTCAAAAGAGATTGGAATGACCCAAGGTTTGCAATGTTTGATGGACAAAACAAGGCATTGGCCAGAACACTGTGCACAGGAAATTGGCTTTGGCAGCAAGATGTTGATGAAATTGTCCATGAAGGCGATTATGATAAAATAAAACCACTTTGCCGACAAATGCCAAAAGCTTTAAAACTTCTTTGTCTTCCAGTGGTAGAATATTGGGGTCAAAATAAAAAAGTTAGAGTTGATGTTAATCCATGGAAATGGAGATTAAGTAAAAATGATACACATATTACACATGGCATTCCAGCACAGCATCGAAGATATGATGAATTAGGAAATGTTTTCTCAGTAGGTTCTGATGGATGTGATTATATTCATAATGACAATTATCAACCTATTCCTCATTCAACATTTTATACGCCTGAACTTCATCAAGTAAGGCTTCAAGCTTTGCAAGGAGATGAAAAAAGTTTAGAAGTTTATCAAAATTATATGAACAAAGTTGTAAATCAATTACCTGGTGTGTACCATTATTCATGGTTTGATATTAAAAGAAAAATCTATACTTATAAAAACTATTGGTCAAAACATTGGACGTCAATGTATAATAAATCAATAGAAGATCTTCCGGAAAATAACATGTTCTTTAATAAAAAATGGTCTGATGTTTCTGATCAAGAAATTAACGATTTGTCAATTAAAATGGAAAATGATTTAGGGGGATGGGTTTTTCATCAAAAAATAGATTTTTCAAAACCTACACCCTGGATAGAAATAGAAAGGTCTGAACCAAATTTATCCCAAGAATGGACAGAAAAGAGAGGTAAATAATGAAAGTAGTATTTATTGTCCCGATGTTTAATGCAGCTCCTC
>Ga0222719_10002801_pt1 | contig 15731 bp, 8 predicted proteins | sample C33_34DmetaG_FD_165039 | JGI IMG/M metagenome (GOLD analysis project Ga0222719, IMG submission 165039) | Estuarine water microbial communities from San Francisco Bay, California, United States - C33_34D | ecosystem: Environmental > Aquatic > Marine > Unclassified | place: USA: California...
CCTCACTCTCTATAGTCGTGTATCAACAAGTGGTGTCTAACGATTAGGTCGTGGTAGAGCTATGAATATGTAAGATACATGGGGCAGGACCGACCGTCGAAGTCCACGCCGCCCCTCTGTCTAAGTCGTGTTTTTCTTTTTGGGTATTCTCTAGAAATCGTCCGCATCTTCCAGTAAGGAGGAAGCAAGAACTCGGCACTGATCGGCGAACTCCTCTTCTGCGACGTCTTCGGGCGTTGTTTCTCCTGCCTCACCACAGAGCAACTCGTATGCAACTTCGACCATACTAAACTTGCCCTTGGCGGAGCGTTGGATAATGTCTGTCAAGAGCACACGCTTTTGCTTGGGTGAAATAGACCCTCGATCACAAAGTCGGCGGAGCGAGGAGATGCACTCTTGTCGCAAAATGTCGTTATTGTTGGCACTGTTGTTTGAAGTCTTTTCGCTGGTGTCCCGTCTGCGACTTGATGTCTCTTGATTCGTCCACTCGGTAATATCCGTAGCCGAATCACCATTATCTTGTCTGTTTATCGAAATGATTTCGGCATCGTCGTCGTCATCCTCCTCCTCCTCCTCTACATCGTCGTCGTCGTCGTCGTCTTCTTCGTCAATGCTGGTTTCCAGAATATTCTCACTGACTCCATCCGATGGCCGAATGACAATGCGCTTGATATTTCCCATACCATTAGGCAGTATAAAGCCACTACTACCGATGCTTTCATCCAGGTCCGAATTGTCTTGATCAATATTGTTGAGCATATTGACCAAATTCTCCAGACTGCTAGGCTTGGACTGTCCTTCTTTCGACGAAGGTCCTATCCAAGGCCCGACATTATCGACCCCCAGGATACTTCCTAGATCATCGTCGGCGTCCACACTCTCTTCCTCTTTTCCCCGAGACGCGCTTCTGCGAGAGGATGACTTGGAATTTGATCGTGACGTTGCTTTGAGTGCCATTTTGGAAGCAGGTGAGTCCACGTGCCAGGACGAATGATGATGGGTCAGCAACCACCGTGGTTGTCCATTCGAGCCGGGTACCTTTCGAAAGATATTGGTGGCGGTAAGTTTGTTGACTAACTCAGTTTGTCGCTTTTGTCCGCGAATGAATCTTCGCGTGTAGACGTGTTCGTCACATGTCACGACAGCCGTCGAAGCACCTTTGACGGAGAGACGAATCTTGTGAGGTTCCATCCAGCTCTTCTGAAGTCGTCGAGATGATGATTTGAACATGCGATTCCAACTCTCCAAGACGGCCGCTGTGCCCACGATGGGCTTACACGACGGGTGGATGCACACTGCGGTCCCATCTTGAAGCCATAATTGTTGCATGGACTCGTAATCATTGTCACTAAAGGCTCGGTAAAATTTTGAATTGGCTTGCAAGACGGCGCCGCAATCATCAATGTGCATTTGCGATATTTCTTGTTTGACGGTGGCAGCCTTGGCATAATCTTTTTGCTGCACCGCTTGATATAGTTCTTGTTCCAGTTGCTGTTCTTTCAGTTCTAATTCTTGATCCAACAAGGAATTACCTGAGGACGGCACAGGAGGTGCAATGCTGGCCACACGTTTCATTTCTCCTTCTAAATCAAAGGGAGCATCAGGGCCCGAAAGTAGACGATCAATCTTGGCCTGTGCTTCGGCGACGCGAATCTTTCGCTGGACAGCGGCCGTGATATTTTTGGTCTGGTCATGAGGGAGTTGCTGATGTTCGGATTGTTGTTGTCTCAGATGCGTATGAAGATCGTCGTCGAGGTGACGATGTGAGTTTTCTTGGTCCTTGTGATCTCTCTCATCTTCTTTCACTGCCAACGACAGGTCTCTGGAATACTGAACTGTGTTTTTGACGTTGATATGACGCTGAAAACCTCCAAAGGAAAGTGATTTGCTTCTTTGAGAGTGCAGATTCGTCGTCGTAAAGGCGGCTGCAGTGGAAGCTGTTCTCAGTAGCAAAGCCAACAGTGTTGCGGATAAAATGCGCAAAGAGGACATATTGTAAAGGAAAGGGACTCTTGCAGATGCAAAGGTGATTGAAAGTGTCTCGTGGTCGTCGTAGGTTCTATAGACTCTCTTACTGCGGCAGAATTGATGCAAACAGACAGTGAACGAATGTGCAAGCAGATATCCGTTATGGTTATGGCACTTGTTGTTTTGAATCAATGAAAGGCAAGGCACAGTAGGGTATGGTAAGTGAGGCTCAATCGAGCTATCCGATCTTCTTTGATAATCGATTCAAATCGAAAGTAGCCGAACGGTCTCAAACATCAATATCCGTTTGCCAGAAGAACTATCAGCCATCAAACAGAACAAACGGCACGAACTTTCCTTGATAGTGTACGAGTGGCGGACACTGTCTCTCATTGTCGCGCATGAAAATGCGCTGACGCACGCAACTGCATAAGACGAAGAGCACATGCGCCAAGAAAGGAAAGTAACGTATACCCTGCGTACGACAAAAAATAAAATGTATTAGGGACCAGAATAAATGTCAAGGTGCTTGACGACCAACGACGCAACATGCTGTTTGCAGCGCGACGATGGAGGTGCCGCAGCTGCGATCTCTTTCGAAAAATATCATCCTACCGTGTCGATTGATTATTCGGAACGTTCCACAAAGGCAAGTCTTTGTCTCCGCTGCAGCTGTTGATCCAGAAGGAGGAATCGATTGTGTCAAAGAGAAGGTATCGTGCAAGTACCTTATCTCTATTATCCGATCGTCTCTTTTCTCTTGTTGTCGTCGTGCCATACTATCCTGTTATTATCGAGCGTGATTCCTCTATGCATGCACAGTCATGGCCAGTCGAAGACGGAGTACTCGACTGCAAGTGCAAGAGGCAATAGTCGCATCGCAAAAGGAGGTGGAAGCAGAGACAACTGCTGCCGATGAGGAAGATACAGCTATCAACAATGCATGGGAAAAGACATCACGGAAACGACCCCGACAGACCACAAAGACTGACCAACCTTCTGAAATAGAAACTGCAGGAAAGAACGAAGAACTATCAGATGGTTTCGGAGACTTTGATTCGGACGAGGACGATGATGATGGCGACGACTCTGCAACTGATCAACCAACTTCCAACGTACCTAAGAAATCACGTCTCAGGAAAAAAGGTGAAGTAGTAGTCGCAGCCGATAGCAATAAACGTAGGAGTACTAAACGACAGACCGCGTTTGATGAAGACAGTGACAGTGATGATTCGCCAATACAACAGAGTCAAAAGAGTAGAGACCATAGAAATGCATCGTCGTCATCACTCACTCCACCGCCTGCTGAAACGCAATCGTCTGTCAAGAAGGACGCAATCCCCAAGAAAAAGCAGGATGCCAACGCCATACCACGTGCCAGCAAAGCTGCTCCACCGACGTCATCACTATTGGCTCATTTGGAAAAGCCACCACCGGGTGCGATTCCCCCGTCCACGACAACTTCTAATCAACAACTATCAAAGAATGCGACTACACAGCAATCCAGGAAACCGCCACATTCACAACAAGGGCGAAAGAGGTTTCAAAATCGTGACGGTCCACCGCAGATGACCTTTACTCTGGATGGTGCGGAACAACCAGACCCGTTCAAATCACAACCGGTGCGCTATCCTCCGGACGCTGCCCAACGGCAACCGCAAAAGGCGCCAGCTACGACAACCAACAACAGTAATGATGGACGGCCAAATCTCCTCTTTAAAGCCTTGGACCGCATGTGCGAGGCTGTTAGTACAGCGAAGCCGTTTGCTAATTTGCGTGTCCAGCCACCAATCGCTTCGGTTGATTTATCAGGAAGTTTTGTCAATGAGTTTTCAAACAGCAGTAACAATACCGAGTTGGATCACAAACGGTACGACTTTTTCGATACTAACCAGCGAGGAGAAATAGTCTTACAACCCAAGATTCCCATCTTTCCTGAAGAGTTTCCACCGGGTATGAAAGAACACTCCTTAAGTTGGTGGGGAATTTTAGATCCTGCACTCGGTGACGGAAAGTTTCGCAACCCACAGCAACAGCCAGTACTGAATCCTCACGCAAGTCGATCTCATTCAGAGGGGCCATATGAGGCTGGTCCTCCACCAGGGCGAGGAGATCAGTACCAGCGACAGGGTCGGGGTATGGACGGCGGATGGAATGACCCTTGGCCTCGTCAGTCACAGCAACCGCCTCAGCAGATGATGAATGGACCACCACCAGGTTGGAGAGGTCGAGAGGGCAGCGGGGGCGCCAGAGGACCACCGTGGGGGGATCGTCCACCGGGTCGGCCTTATGGAGGTGCATCGAGACATCCTTACGGAGGCAATACTCCACCACGATCGTATAACAGATAGCATAAAGTGTTAAGGGCATCGACCGTCTACTCTAGAGAGCTGGAAGAGCTGCTTCGACTTTTCTACTCTACTGCAAATGTTGGCGTTTGTGCCATAGATTGATGTTAGCGCTTTCGGAGCTGGAGGAAAGGATAAATTCGAAACATGCGCCGGACGATTTGAAGCTGTTGTTGCACACTGACAACACCTACATGGGACAGAAACAGATGTCACGGCGGAAACTGGGTAAGAATTGAAATGCGACAGATGAGTTGAGTGTACTCAGGTTTAACTACTCACCTCTTTCTCCGGCCAGTTCCGCTAGGTCTTCGGAGACACTTCGTGTCTCCTCAATGGTGAAGCGTCTTCGATCTCTCCACAGAATGCTACGGCACTCATGTACGAGTAACATAAGCATACCCAGATCATCTGCACCGAGAACAGAGGGCGTTGTCTCACGCTCCTGGACAGAAGACTGGTACGAATTTCGACGACTGGCGCGCCTTTGATGGGTGCGTGGGGCTGAAGCGGGTGCGGGTGGATTGTCTCGCATAACCAAGAGTCTTTCGATGTCTGTCAAGGTATTCCTAAATGACTCATACGTCTCAGCTCTACTCTTGCCAAGGCGGAGTAGTACGTAGTACAGAAACTTGAAGAAACGAGTTTGCAGGTACACGAGCATTGCCACTGGTGTAATAGCTGCGATGTTCATGTTAATATCATTAGCGGACATCATCTGGTCTATGGCATCCAGTGCATTCAAGAGTTCCTTTGAGACAAAAACGAGACTGAAAGTGAGCAGCGTGCGAACAAAGAGGCATATGGCCTATGCGAAGAAGGACAAACATACCTTTTTCATGTACTGCATCTCAATGAAGCTCATACGAATGACATTGTTGATTTCAAAGAACGTCTTCATGGACTCGACTTTCTGTTGTTCAAGGAGCGTTACGTCCATGGCTTCGGATAGTTCCGCTCGTTGAGCCTCGGGCATAAGAGGGAAGGTATCGTCTAGCCAAGACCGAAGCATCTTTTTTAGGCTTTCGATCGCTTCTTTACGAGCATCGCTGTCGCTGAAATTCTCTCTGCCCTTTAAAAGCTCATTGAAACTGTAGAAAAAGGTATTGTCAGATGTGAGATGACATTGGTGGTGAGAAAATTTAGCGGGCGATACCTTTTCTTACATAGCGGTGACGGGTTCCTTTACTCTCTCGCGTAGAAAGTCAGAGATTCGAACAGCGACAAAGCGAATGGCATCCTTTGCATATCCCTTGTAAAACATCCTGTAAATGAAGTACGCCGCGGACGGACACAATGCCGAAACAATATACCATCGCCGCCTCAACCAGCCCGGAGGCTTGAATACCTCTAAACGTCGCATTCGTTGGATTTCCATCACGTCTTCCATCACATCGAGTAGCTCCGAAACTTCCTCCACCATAAGGGGAAGGTTTGTAATGTCAAGACCGGGTCGCCCTTCGGCAGACCCGACAGATCCATCACTTCCTGCCAGATCCATTTTCCCGTGCGAGCGTTCGCCGGCCCATAGAGGGCGCCGAACGGTATTCGTCTTTTCAAGTATCAAAGTTCCGTCCTCCTGACCAGGAACCAGGTCGTCATCGAGCCAGTTTCCGAGATAGGGCAGTACAACAGTGTTCAACGACGCCCTCTCGAGTTGACGACGCACTAGCCAAATAGCTTCCACAGACCATTCTGCCAAAAAAGCGGGGTCATCCACGAAAAGACCACCTCCCGCTTTCTTCTTTACATGAACGTTTGCCATACTTTCCTGTCGTTTCATTTTGTAGCTTTGCTCCAATGGCCGTGGGATCGGTGGTGGTATAGGCTCGGCAATGTTGTCTTCGTCCTCGTCGTCCTCCTCTGTCTCCAGCAGTCCGCAGTTTTCCTTGAAAGCAGCATGACTGTCATCAGCAATTTCACTTGACATTCTCCTTCGCAGCGGGTATTGATCATTATAGAAGCTACTTCTTGGGTCATTTTGCTCTGCGATAGATCCGTCGAAACCTGCTACAGCGGCCCACTGGCCACCTTGTCCCAAAACACCCCACTGTGCCACTCCTCGTTGCCACCCAGCACGTAGCAGATGCTGCTGAAGCTCTCCAATAGCAGCACAACGTCGAGCAAGAACAGCTTGGATTTGAGAAACTTTTTTACCAATTAGCTGGTGATTGTAGCCCTCTGGAGAAGTCCAAACTGGGCAAAAAAATGGATGGCGGTAAGAATGCAAGCGAAACGATAAGAAAAGGGAACGAACTCCCAGAGAAACGTACCAACAGGTCCCGCCTCTAACCAACTCAATATTGGTCGCTCCCAACGAACTGTCCAATAACGCAAGGCGGCCTGCAATTCTACGGCTTCGTCCAGTGCAATGTCTCGAAGGGCACGAATTGTCCCTTCAGCAATTTGGGACGCCGTCTCGGACTGCGATACTAACCGTGGTCCACGTTTGCGTTTCATAGATCGCTGTGACATGGTGTCATTGGATGGCAGGGTACTTGTACCCTCACGACCCATCGTATTGTTGTTAGACTCGGCGGGCAGACTTGCGGGCGACGCAAAGAATGCTTGTGCCGTTTCTTGTTCCGATTGTGTGGTGGGTGTTTGTTCGGGCAAAGCTGGCATTTGTATTCCGGCTACGGAATCGTCGTAGACTTCCTGATTCATCTGCGCAGGTACAATGGTCAATAAAGATCGCACGGCCGACATGGAAGACGGTTGCGTGTGGTGGTGCGTCCGTCCACGAACCGAATTGTATGGATTCTTAAAGAGCATTCCCAAATCGTAGTTGATTTTGGCATTACGAGACAGACTGGGCCTACGGTTTGATCGAAAGGATGTTCCCATGTCATCTCCTGGGTCACTTCCATTATTGGAATGGATCGAGCTGCTTAGTCGTCGAGCATAGGAGAAGGCGGATGTGGTCTTTGGCGCAGCCCCAATATCTCCACCTGTGTAAAGAGACGATATGACATTGGCAATACTGGCGTAGGTCGATTCTGCTGCTTGGTGGATCGAATCATTAGCATAGTCCAAGAAAGATGGGGTGACCCCCTTGTCTGTGCGTGCTGCCTTTGCGGAAGAAGAGGAAAGGGAAGAAGAGGCCCCGAAGGGAGAGACAGAAGATTCTCTTGATGGTAAACTGACGTTAGAATTTCCCAATCCAGGGCTTTCGTGCCCAGACCCTGACAAGGAATTCGCCGAAGATCCCTTTCCATAAGCCCAGTCCTTCCCTTTGGAGGTGACTTCGTATATTCTTGTTGCTACCATGGCCGCAATCGTGCCCCTTTCGGTTGAGTTTTAATGCTGTTTTCCTCGAGGAAGTGAAGCTGATTGATGGAGCAACAGAGACAACCAATCCATCACTGTTCGAGCGATCAGCTTGCGATCAGCTGTCTCACGTATACTTCCCTTCACTTTGGCGCCCGTTTGGTTTAAGCGAAGAAGAAGGCGGACAGAGTCGAGCTGACAACCAAGAACAATACGATGAAGATCCTTGGAGAGGTGTCGTTGTTGTTCGTCGACAAGCAGCAGGCATGCAATCAAGTTGCTGAATGTTTCGTGATTGACTTGTGTTCCCGGTTTGTGACATTTTCTATTTTCGCGAGCGTGCGCAGTCAAGATTTCCGTTCGCGCGTAGATTACTTAGAATGAGGAGTGACGCTCCACGCTACTGACAACGGACAATGGCTGAGATGGCATCTCGTGTGCAAAGAGTATTGGGCTTGTCGTCGTGTAGTGCGCGACAATTAGAAAGCTTGCGGACTTTGCATTCGACAACAAGACTCCGCATCGCCGTCCTCGCGGCTTTGGTTTGTTCTGAGTCTTTACTAGCCAGTCGGAGCAGCATTCCGGTCCTCGTCACAGAGGATTGCTTTATGTCAGCTATTGTGCAGTACAAGTATTAACAAGGATTCCTTTTACACTGCAAGTAGAGCATCCTTTCAGACCTTCCAGACCTTCCAGAGGCTCAATAAAGCAACGAGGCTATCGCGCTACTAGCAATATCAATCAAAGACGCCAAGGTACCTCTACGTCACATCCTTGACCGACGATGTACTCCGTTACACGAGCCTCCCCTTCGTCAAGGTCTCGAACGACGACGACTTCTCGTCATTCCGAACGAAGTCGTAGTAGTAACAATGGCAGTGCTGAAGGAGGAGGAGCTGCGAATCGTCGACGGCAAATGGCCTTTCTCAAGTACGGTTCTGATTCGGACAGGCAACGAAACGCATCAAGTTTGCATCGGTCAAGAGAACACGCTAGAAAGCTTGCCGAATCAATCGGCCAAGATGTTCCTTCGCCCATGTCGGCTGTAACGAATACGACAACGAATTCTTTTGCAGACTTTGGAAGTGCTTTTGCATCCTCTTCGGATTCACGGGCTCAAAGAACCACCAGATTCAATACCAAAGCAAACCTCCGAAGTGACGATCCCTTTGGCGGGAAAGATCCCTTTGCTGACGAAGACTTGGACTTTGGCCAAGCAACGAAACAAAATGGATATTTTGATCAGGATCCTTTCAATCCGTCGAGCAGAGAAAATAAAACACGGTCAAAGGCGCCAAGTCTGGAGAAACAGCGAGCAGCAGCTGCCGCCCTGGCGGCAGAATTCACGGCAACGGCGAATATAAACACGAGAAAGAACAGTCAGCCTTCCTTCGCGGATTCTCCCGCCTCCAGGAGAAACCGGATGCGGAATGCTTCTTCGACGCAACAGAGGCAAGAGCCTTCTTTTGAAAACAATGCCGCCCCCTTCCAACCATCATGGCCCACGGAATCGCAAAGCATGGCCACTATGACGCCAAATTCGTCAATGCAGTCATCCTTTCCGCAACAAACAGGCGCCAAGACTCCAGAGAGAAAGACGGCGATAACCACGCAGCGTGCATCGCCTGTTGCTCCTCCGCTATCATCTGCTGAACCTCATGGTGCTGCGGCGAGACGTCGAATGAGAAACCACATGCGCGTCGGTAACAGTTCGTCGGTCGGTTTGTCGTCGTCGAGTTCTGGAGCATCCTTTCACAGAAGCGAGTCTGACTCGGCGGCACAACAAACACCTCCACAGAGCCCCCATAGCATGAAAAGATATGTCAGCTCGGACTCGGTGGGATCTGCGTCACGAGGAAAGGTTACAGACCGCGTTTCCAACTACATTAGCATGTCTTCTTCCTCCCATCACCGTCAACCCTCACCAAAATCTGCGAATCGGTCAGTCGGATCGGCCACTCGGTCCGTCACCTCTTCAAACTCGTCAACGGAAATGAATTTGTTTGATTCTAACCATGCCAAAGGTACTGGATTCACGTTTGATGCGTTCGGCTTGGACGCATCGCAGATTAACCGAGAAGTAAACGAAGCCATGAACGATATTTTTGCAGTGGTCAATGGAGGAGGTTCCATCGGAGATCCTGATTTGAGTTTCTTCGTGGACCAAGATCCCTCGGATGATTTTGCGGCTGGAAGGTGGACCGATTCGCCCGCTGTCAGCCGAAGCTCCACCCCAATTCAATCAGCGTCGGAGGATGGATTTGTAGACGGATTTCGTGTCAACAAGATGGCACACCTTCCTATTCATGTCAAGCAGTCGCCGACGTCAACAGAAAGGTCGAGTCTCACCAGTGAGAGCTCTGACAAACACAATCATCTGCAGGACAGTGGACGGATCAATTTATTCAAACAAAAAGCGGGCTTCCACGAGTCCAAGCAATCACGGAAGATTGTTCGCCCAGCGGACCAGACCTCACGGATATCCCCTCTTCAACCTCGGAAAGAAGCCGGATCGGGCCTTTCTCCTCTCAGAAAAAGCGATAAGCTTTTGGCAATGCCTGTACTGGCAGATGTTTCTACGCAGCGGGTGTCGAAGCAGAAACCTGAGCGTGATGTTGAATTCTTCGACCCTGATTTTTCGGCTGACTTTACTGACACAAATTCTGACCATGATGCCCCTGCTCGATCTGATGTTGGATTTGCCTCGGATGCTGGTGTGTCGTCCGATTTTGCACCGAGTGATCCGGGAACTGGCTTGGATATTTTGGCGGACCTGAAGTCGAAGTCCTCGAAATACTCCTCTAGTTCAGAACGAACGGATTCAGAGGACCATGATGTCCTTCCGATGGAGGAGAAGAAAGAAGATCTTACTGATCAGAGTGCTAATCGTAGCGTTGGCAATCTAAAATCAAAGTGGGAAACTCGTGAGACGACGAGAAATGCCGGAGTACACCCTGCAGCATCGTCGCATTCGCGGCCAGCCATGGCGAATGGATTTTCGAGGGAGACTGTACGTCATTCTCCCATAGTGCAGACAAAGCCTCACCAGACGGAGCCCCGGAGATCTATTCCTAGTGCGGTTGAACGAATGAAGGCTTCATCGCCAGGCGGTAAGCTTGGATACTCGTCCCGGTCAGAAGGGGGCGCTACATTCAAATCCTCGCACGTCAATCAAATACTCGGTAATATTGAAAAAGCCTCGCCAAGAGAAAGTGATTCCAAGTCAGACGTGGGCACACCGTCTCCGTCTTTTGCTAATGTGAAGCTTCGAAAGACGGCGCCCTCGTTTGCCACCAAGCAAGATTCAACGACCAGAGATGAGGTCCTGGAACCCCGTCGCGCTCCGACAGACGAATCTACAGATCATGAGAGCCAGGGCGACGAGCATATGATTGCGTCGGAATTTGCACCGGAACCAGAGCCGAAGTTAACTTACAGGCAGAAACGCGATCTTGAGCTCCAGGCGGAGCGCGAGGAAGCCGAGAGGACACAGGCTGCAGAGCCAGAGTCTGAGCCACCAGCTCGAGATGTTGCGACTCTGATTAAGCGTCGAATCGCCGCAAACAAGAAAAATGCTACCGAACCAATGGACGAGATGTCGGAAACACAGGACACAGCCTCTTCATCCCGTGTTTCTTCGATGGAGGACTCAGGGGCTGCTGCTTTCGCAAGCCAGGTGCCGCCCTCCAGTCCACGAAGGGTACAGTCTGATCTTGTGATTAAAACCCAATCACCTGTCTCATCCCCTCCACTATCCCCTCGGCATGATTCTGCTGTGTCTAGGCTTCTCATGTTAAATCAGGTAGAAACAACCAGCAAGTCGCCTACTCGAAAGGCCCGGGCTGCCACTCCAGAAGCCGAAGAACATAAATCGATTACTCCCAAAGCTACCAAGATGATGCTCAATGCGTTCTTGGCTGGCCGCGAGTCGATTTCGTCCGGCGGCGACGCAAGCCACGGCCGTTCCGACGTTCAAGAAATTATTTTACCAAGCGAAAGCGAAGATACGGCAGGTGCATCCAGTGCTGCTGGAGGCCTATGTCGGGTTCCGGCCCTCAAGGACGATCCGAAATACGAAAAGTACTTTAAGATGCTAAAAATCGGAATGCCGATGGACGTCGTCAAGCATTCAATGACGAGAGATGGTTTAGATCCCAGCGTTATGGACGGTGATCACAATAGGCCTGTTGGCATTCCTTTGAAGCAGGATCCAAAATATGTCAAGTATTTTAAGATGCTCGCCGTCGGCCTCCCGATGGAAGCCGTGAAGCATGCTATGGCACGAGACGGACTGGATCCCACTGTGATGGACCAAGACCACGATCTACCCGTTCAAAGTGGTAAGAAAGAGGTCTCTGATGAACCCAAAGAAAAGGACTCGCACCGTCGAGCCCGACTTCATTGGAAGACCCTTCGAAAGGTGACATCAAATTCTCTGTGGGCACAGATTGACCAGGACGAAGACATTGGAAATATAGAGATCGACGAGGACGAGTTCCAGGAATTATTCCAAGTCGATAAGTCTACGGAAGCGGCTGCTCCAGCGCCGAGTTCTGGAATCAACAACCCGAAGCGTGGGGCAGTGCGTGTCATCGATCCTAAGCGGGCCAACAATGGTGGTATTATTCTCGCTCGTCTGAAGATGTCTCACGATGATATGGCCGACGCTGTAGACCGCATCAACGAGCATGCTCTGACGGCGGAACAGATTGAAAATATCATAGAGTATCTACCGACGAAAGAAGAACGTAAGGCGCTGGAGGCCTACATGCTCGAAGGTGGACAGGACGCTGCAGAGAAGTTTGATTGTCTTTGCGAATGCGAAAAGTTTATGGTTTCTATGATGACTGTTAAGCACGCCAAGAGAAAAGTACGAGCCCTCCTGTTCAAATTGCAATTCCAGAGTTGCTTGGAGGACATCCACAAAGATACAATCGCCATCGAGTCAGCATGTGACGATCTTTTTAACTCCACCCGACTGCGACAGCTTCTTGGTATCATCCTCACATTTGGTAATAGGCTGAATACCGCCGGAAACGGCAAACGAAGGGCAGGCGCTTTTACTCTCGATTCGCTCTTGAAGCTAAGACAAGCAAAGGCGTTTGACAAGAAGACGACATTCTTGCACTATATCGTACTCATTGTCCGACGAAACAACGAATTGCTGCTTAACTTCAAGGACGACATCGGTGCTGTGTTCCAAGCGGACAAGGTGTACTGGGATCAATGCGTGAGTGATCTTGAAGAAGTCGAGAACCAGTTGGAAAATGTCCGCCGAATCGCTCTCTACCAAGCTAGACAAGCCATGATTTATCGACTACGCCGGAAGAAGAAGGATGACGATGAAGAGAGTCTCAGCGACGAAGAAGCTTCTTTGTCTCTTGAAGAAGAGGTAGAGGCGTTGCGGGCAACTGACATTGGTCTCTTCACACTCAGCGCCATTAAGTATGTGTCAGGTCTACGGGACAAAGTCGAAGAAACGAAGACAAAGTTCGCTCGTCTCCTTGAGTATTTCGGCGAGGACGAAGGCACAATGCAACCGCACGACCTTTTCAACATCATTGTCAGCTTTAGCCGTGATTTCGAGAAGGCGAAGGAAGAAGTTTTCGCCAACGAAAAGAGAAAGGAACGAGAGGAGAGGAAGCGACAGGCGAAAGGAAAGGTTGGGGCTGGAAAAGGCCAACGCGGCCGGCCTCCTACTCACTCGCCAGCTCAGCCCGAACGCAAGACGCATCAACCGATGTTGAGGGCCTCTAACTTCCAGCCCTCTATGAGCAGTGTACTCCAGGAAATCAAGTCTCGCTCATCGTCATTATCTCAGCCCGCACCCGAAGCTCGTCGGTCCCCCACAAAGAAAACCGACCCCGTCCCCCCACGAGGGACTCAAACTCGAATTAATATGCCTGCAAGTGGCGTCTTCCGCGCCGAAATTCCGGGATCGACGGAGTCTCCGATGAAATCTCGGACCTCTATGTCGGAGAATGGGTCTACAAGATCCCAATCGCTGGACCCTGCAGCTGTCTCCTCAGCGACAACGAGACACCCTTCGGACGTATCCACCTCGAAGACGAAGGCTGCGTTACAGCACAGAATGAAGATGCGCCAGCGGTATACCGGTGAACGTTCTAATTCTTCGCCCCCAGGATTAGACTCTTCTTCTCCACCGCCCTCTCACAGACAGGTTCCACACCAATCAGATGAGAGCCAGAGGCGTACCGCTTATTCTCCATCCCCAAATGTGCAAGCACCTCGGCGATCCCCATCGCATGACGACGACGACGAAGGCACAAAGGCATTGTCACCTCGATCGAGCATGAGGAATAGGATGATGCAACAAAAGCTAAGACAGAAAGCAAGCGCCGGCGTTTAGACCTGTCGCGCTGATTGCCATTCTTTGATTGACAGAATCATTTTAGATGTCGTTTTACCAGTAATTCATGATAGATCTTTTTTCCCGAGGAACAGAAAGGTTACCGATATTGCTGTATGGCCCTGCTCAAGTATTCGTAGTTACGTACGTAATGTCACAAAATCGTACATTCGCCCAACGAGTCCAAGAAACAACGGTAGTCGTCTTCATCGTCACCCTCGTCATCGACAAGATCAGTAAAAAGCCTTTCGGCCGCTGCGTCACCAAACTTGTAGACATCACTCCCCGTGCTTGCATCGTCCATCTGGTGTGCTCCATTGCCATTGAGAAGTTGCTGGGGCGCTTGTTGGTGCAAACCCAACTGTTGCAAAACAAAGGGCGGCAATGTAAAGGCTGACTTGTGCATCTCAGGAGAATACCATTTCAAGGTTTTGAGAAAGTTCGGCCGATAGAATGGATGACGACAAGATAAGGGTCCATCGGTCTGTTCCGCAGGATCACTGGCGGGTTTGCGTGTGAGAAGAAAGCCGATTTGTCCACAGGGATAGGTCGGGACCATGGTGGTAGCATACTCGACAGCATTCTTTTTGTGATGACTGTTACCATTGTGTGTCTCGGGATGGAAAATTTCGTTACAACAATGAATCAAATCACTAATGAGTTCCAAGTGGATCCAAAAGCACTCGGCTTGTATACAAATGATCCCATTAGGTCGCAAGACGGTATAGACCGCTTCGTAAAAGGATGGTTCAAACAGGGAAATGGCCGGTCCACAGGCTGGATCCAACATGTCGCCAACCACAATGTCGTACAACCCACCTGTCACGTGGATGTTCGATGCTTGTTGCTCCAGATAATCGGCTGCATCTGCATGGACAAGTTCTACACGTGGATCGTCAAAGACCGATCCTGAACCCGAAGAGTGATGTAAGATGGAAGCAAAATATGTCTTGGACACGTGGACGACCACTGGATCAATTTCGACAATGGTAATCTTTCGAACAATCGATGAATCGTACTTGAGCACTTCTCGCAAGGCACATCCATCTCCACCACCGACGATCAAGACATCCAAGGGCAGTTGGCTTCGTGGAGCCCCACGCGAGGATTGACAGTGCGCAATATGAGTGCAGAGAGGTACGTGTACCATCATTTCGTGATAGGCAAACTCGTCACGTTCGGTTAATTGAATGACGCCGTCCAAGACCAACACATTGCCATACTGTGCGCTTTTGAAAACCAATACGGATTGGTACTCCGTGTCCTGTTCGAATAAGATGGCATTTTTTGAAGAGAATTCCTAAAGAGAGCGTGTTGGGAGCGGCGAGGCAACGTTGAGTTGATGTCGGTGTCGTTCGACAGACCTCTTGGCAGACAGCCTTGGCAACCGAGTCGGTTCCTTAATCGTCATTGCCAACTTACCTCCAAAGCCAGAGAGAATTTTTGACCTGGCCACATAGCTTCGGTCTCGGAAAACCAGCCATCCTCAATGTTCATGTCACTGTCATCGCTCATGATGATGACAAAGAAACGAACCGACGGGCGGAAACGACTTTCGAGGGCTTCTCTATTCTCAGCAAGACCTCTTCCTTCAATGCGAGTTGCGCCGCACGATGACGATTGATATTGACATCCAAAGACACACGCGACCGATCAACTTGACCAGCGTCGTCGTCGCCACGCATTGATTTGGCAAATGTCAAAGTCTGTTGGACTGTCGGTGTTTACCTTGCGATGGTGCTCGATCGAATCAATGGCAGCTTCCTTTTTGCGCC
>Ga0222719_10002802_pt1 | contig 15731 bp, 17 predicted proteins | sample C33_34DmetaG_FD_165039 | JGI IMG/M metagenome (GOLD analysis project Ga0222719, IMG submission 165039) | Estuarine water microbial communities from San Francisco Bay, California, United States - C33_34D | ecosystem: Environmental > Aquatic > Marine > Unclassified | place: USA: California...
GAAATTGCTAATGAAATTCATTTAGGAGCAATGACCTTTATTAAAAAAGAATATTCAATTCTCTTTGTTTTTTCACTTTTACTCACGGCTGGGGTTTTTGTAGGACTGGGACCACAAAGCACTCTAGCGTTTGTAATTGGAGCGCTTTGTTCATCTGCGACAGGGTTTATTGGTATGTACACGTCAACTAAGGCAAACGTTAGGACAACAAATTCTGCAAACAAGTTTGGCATATCAGAAAGTTTAACTGTTGCTTTTTTTGGCGGATCTATAATGGGTTTGACTGTTGCTGCGATGGGTTTGTTAGGTTTGGGGGTATTATATTTTCTATTTGGCGGTGACCCGAAAACTGCTTCTGTTATTCATGGTTTTGGCATGGGTGCATCCGTGGTGGCGCTTTTCTCAAGAGTAGGTGGTGGTATATTCACAAAATGTGCTGATGTTGGTGCTGATTTAGTCGGTAAAGTTGAAGCCGGGATTCCTGAAGACGACCCAAGAAACCCTGGCGTTATAGCTGATAATGTAGGAGATAATGTAGGTGATGTCGCTGGAATGGGTTCAGATATATTTGAATCTTATTGCGGCTCAATAATTGCCTCTATCGCAATTGCATCTACACTAAGTGTATCTTTAATTGATCAATTAGGTCCAAGAGAATCCTTAATGTTTCTTCCTCTAGCATTAGCATCCTTAGGGCTGCTATGTTCTATATCAGGTATATTTATAGTTAAATATCTTGCAAGAACGACATCAACTGAAAAAATAAGTGGCGCTCTTCGTGGCGGAACTTTTTCTGCAGCAGTTATATTTATATTATTTTCATATCTAGTTATAGATCTACTCTCTCTTAATTCTAATATCTGGTATGCAGTTTTAGCTGGAACATTTGGTGGTGTAATTATTGGATTAGTAACAGAGTATTATACTGGTGGCGCTCCTGTTAGGAAAATAGCTGGTCAAGGACAAACAGGCCCTGCCACTGTTATTACAACAGGTTTGGCGATTGGATTAGAGTCAGTTGTTGTTCCAATTTTGTCGATTGCAGTGATTATATTTATAGCCAATGCTTATGCAGATTTATATGGAGTAGGAATTGCTGCTGTTGGTATGTTGGCGACCGTAGGTATTACAATGGCGATTGATGCATATGGTCCTGTAGCTGACAACGCTGGAGGTATTGCTGAAATGGCAGGCCTAGGAGAAGACACAAGAAAAATTACTGATAGTCTAGATGAAGTTGGAAACACTACAGCAGCTATTGGGAAAGGTTTTGCAATTGGAGCAGCAGCTTTAGCGGCTCTAGCAATAATTACTGCTTTTGTTCAAGAAGTAAATCATGAAAGGGAAATTCCCATAGAATTATTACTAACTGACACCAATGTTTTAATAGGCTTATTTATAGGTGGCATGATTCCGTTCCTTGTTGCGTCACTAACAATAACTGCCGTGGGTGATGCAGCTTATGAAATGATAAATGAGATCAGGAGACAGTTTAAAGAAATACCGGGTTTACTAGAAGGTACTGGAAAACCAGACAATGCAAGATGTATTGAAATCGCAACAACTGCAGCCTTAAAGAAAATGATCTTACCGGGATCAATTGCTGTATTTTCTCCAGTTATAATAGGTTTAGGGTTTGGTCCTGAAATGTTAGGTGGTTTACTAGGTGGTGGGCTAATAGGTTGCGTTTTGTTAGCTTTAACAATGTCTAATGCTGGTGGGGCATGGGATAATGCAAAAAAATATGTTGAACAAGGAAACCTTGGTGGAAAAGGTTCCGATGTACATAAAGCTGTAGTAGTTGGCGATACAGTAGGTGATCCATTGAAAGATACTTCTGGCCCGTCGATGAATATTTTAATTAATGTGATGGCAATAGTTAGTCTTGTAATTGCGCCATTACTATAACTATTAGGAGAAAAATTATGAATATATTATTTTTAGGGGCTCCAGGATGCGGTAAAGGAACTCAATCAAAAATCTTAATTAAGGAATATGGGATTCCTCAAATATCAACTGGTGACTTATTGAGAGATGAAATCAAAACAGGTTCAGAGTTAGGAAAGGAATTACAGGAAATAATGTCATCTGGTAAATTTGTAAGCGATGAATTAGTTCTCTCTCTGGTTTCTAAAAAAATTACTCAAGATGAATGTAAGCCTGGATTTATTTTAGATGGATATCCAAGAAATATATCTCAAGCCAAGAGCCTCGATAGACTATTTATAGAAAAAAATATCAATCTTGAATATGTATTTCTCATTGATGTCCCATTTGAAACACTTATTGAAAGATGCACAGGAAGGCTTTTATGCGACTCTTGTGATTATATCGGTAACATGGACCGAGGCGAGAATATTGGAGATACATGCCATAAATGTGATAAAGGTAAACTATTTCAAAGAAAAGATGATACAGAAGAAACTGTTAAAAACAGATTAAATGTCTACCAAGAGCAAACTGCTCCTATAATAGATTTTTACCAAAGCAAAGGCATACTTCACAAAATGATTGGTGGAAATGATCCAGCAGAATTATCCAATAAAATTGCTTCTGTTTTAAAGGCTAGTTAATAACTTTGCGTCTGTAACTACTGCTACTCTACTTTTGATTCCATGATATAATCATTTTTATCATGTTTAGACAGCATATTAAAAGACTTATACATAGCATATTTATCTTAATATTCTTCAATAGTATGAATATACATGCTGCTGTAATCCCTGATATCTCTCTACCGGATGAAGAAATTCTTAAACTGCTTGAATCTGGTCCAAAATGGCTGCCTAAACCATATAAAACTCCTATAGAGCAAGGAGTTTTACTAAATACAGAGAATCTAGGTAAAGTCATACCTGGTCTTAGTAAAGAACAGGTAAAATTCTTACTTGGTACTCCAACAATAATTGATTTATTTCATGTAGATCGATGGGACTATATTTATTATGAAAGAACAGAGAATGGATTTACTGAGCCTAAAAGAATCACAGTCGTGTTTAAAAATGAAAAAGTTGGCGAAGTATATAATCAAGATAAACTTATAAAAAAAATGGGTGCTGAAATTGAAAGTGACTATACCAATGCCCCGGTAAATGAAAGTATCCAGATAACTGAAGAAGAAAATCCATTTCAAGAAATCATTATAGCTAAAAGGACTGATTATTTAATAGCTACAAAAAAAAATAAACTACCTGTTTGTATAGATGACGAATTTGAAGACTATCTATCTCAAAAAACTTTATATGATGCAGATGAAGATACGCTAGAAGTTAGGTCAGATAAACAAAATCAAGATGAAGATGGGATATTTTATGCGTCGGGTAATGTTGAAATTGAAAGAGCCAAAGATTTGGTAAAATCTGACAAAGCTAACTTCAATGCTGACACAGGTGTCCTAGCTGCTGATGGTAATGTTAAATATCTAACTGAAGACTTGTCACTTTATGCAAATAAAGGTGGATACAATAGCCAGAACGATACAGTTTCATTCTCTAATACTAAGTATAAATTTCCTTCTCAAAAAAGACCTGGTAGAGGCGAATCTGACGATATATTTATTGATGATGAGGGTATTGTATATATGACACCTAGTAGCTATACAACCTGTGGGTTAGATGATCCGGACTGGGAATTAGTATCATCAAAAACTATACTTTATAGGGATACAGATAGAGGTCATGCATATAACATCTTTCTAAAATATAAAGATGTGCCTATATTATATTCACCATTCTTTAGTTTTCCATTAAGCAGCGATAGGCATAGTGGTTTTCTGCTTCCATCAATTGGCAGTTCCGGAGAGAGCGGCACCGTTGTTTCTACTCCTTATTATTTTAACATTTCTGAAAATATGGATTTCACATTTACTCCAACGAACTATTCGGGAAGAGGCATAATGATGGATGGTCAATTTCGCTATAAAACAAGTGACAGTAATACTGAGATTGAATTTACTCATATGGACAAGGATGATATCAAAAGTGAAAGCCGTCATGCTTATTCAATAAGAGATAATAGGGTATACAAAAATACTCTTATCCCTTCTCAAAATGGGCTGTGGGACGGCTCTCTTGTTACCTCGACAATAAATATAGGAGGTATTTCAGATTTAACTTTTCTTGATGACTTTGGTAATAGCATATCAAGAATTGGTAGGACTCATATTACAAGAGAGTTTAAATTAGAAAGAACAGATTATAGTGAGCTTGGCTATCTAAAGTCATCTGTTAGGGCAACGGATTATCAGTTAGTAAAAACAGATCTACAAGAACAATATAGCGTTCTACCTCAAGCAAGGGTTGAATATTCTAGTTATGAAAAAAATAATAGTTTCAATTATAAATTTGATGGTGAACTATCAGTTTTTGATCATACCTATGCTACTAAAGCCACCGGAACGAGGCTTACATTATACCCTTCTGTTGAATACCATGTAAAAAACATAGGCTGGGAAATAATCCCCAAATTTGGAGTAAAGCATAGATCATATAGTCTCTCTGGCAATGATAGAAATAGTATTAGTGATACCACGCCTATTATGAGCCTCAGAGGTAAAATGGTATTTGATAAAATGCAGACTAAAGATATTTTGCAAACCTTGGAACCAGAAATGTATTTCCTATATGTGCCCTCATCAAATCAAGATGATATACCTATTTTTGATGCTGGTGAAAATGATTTAAAATATAACTTATTTTCTGAGAATAAATTTTATGGCCAAGATAGGCTGAATGATGCGAGGCAGCTTACCTTAGCTTTAACATCGAGCATTGTTGATACATCGAGTGGTAACGAGCTTTTAAGAGGAACAATCGGGCAAATTTTCTATCTAGATGATAGATCTGTAAATTTGAATGATAGTGTTACGAGTCACACTAATGTCTCTAATATGTTAGGACTAGTTAGTGCTAGGCTATCAGATTACTGGAGACTTTCTGGGTATTCAGAATATAATCCACATAGAGGTTATGGGGAGAAAAACCAAATCAGACTATCTTATAAAAGACCATATGGAAAACAAAACCAAATCTTCAACTCAAGCTACAGATTCGCTAGAGGAACCCAAGAAGAGGTTGATTTTTCTGCAGTTATTCCAGTTAATAGCAGATTATCATTGATAGGTAAGATTAACTATTCTTTTAATAATAGGCGAAGTAATACAGAGGAAATGCTTGAGAAAATGTTTGGTGTTGAATATGAAAGTTGCTGTTATGGTCTAAAATTTGTTGTAAGAGATTACTGGAATGGCACTAAAAGTGACAACGCTTTTTATTTTGAATTTTTACCAAAAGGCATAGCAACTTCGAGCAATCAAACAGCTAGGTTGCTAAGAGAAGGTATTTTGGGGTATCAAGATGTATTTGATTACTAATATCATCAAAAATATATTCTCTTTTGTATTTCTGACCATGGCATCTATTGCTAATGCTTCAGATTATGATGATAGAATTATTGCAATTGTTAATGACAAAGTAATCCTTAAGTCTGAAGTTCAAAATATAATAGACAACTTGTCACCGGAGATTATTACCAAAGAATATAGCATGTTATCAGATCAAGAAATTATTAACAAAGCCTTGCAAAATCTAGTTGAAACTAGTTTGCTCATCCAAGCTGCTGATAGATTTGGTATTAGGATTTCAGATATAGCACTAGAGAGTGAGCTTCAACGTATAGCTTCATCTCAGAACCTATCAATTAATGACTTTAGAAAAACTATTATAGATCAGGGAGGAAACTATTCCAAATTTATAAATGACTTGAGAGAAAAAATGACAATAGAAACATTATTTGTTTCACAGTTTTACTCGAGAATGAATGTTACTGAAGAAGAAGTAGAAAATTTCATTAAAAGAGAAGACATCAATCAATATGGAAATATTGAATATGATTTGATTGAATTTGTAATAGAAGATGAACAAAAGCAGCTTGCTCCAGAGATCATCGGTGATGTTTATCAAAGTATTTTAGAACAAGGGTTCAATAATACAAAAGTAAAATATGACAATCTCAATATCAAGATAAAAAATATCGGACTAATAGAACAAGATAAACTACCAAGTGTATTTCTGAGGGCACTTAGGGGCAATTTGAATGATAAGTTCACAGAATTAATTACTAGCTCTAAAGGATACCATGTTCTTAATGTTGTAGATTTAATTAATAAGACTTCCTCTATAGTTAATGAATACAAGGTAAGACATATACTCTTAGAACCGAATGTAATGACTGATAGCGAAGAAATTAATAAAAAACTATTAGATATGAAAAATCAAATTAAGAATCTAGATGATTTTATCTTATTTGCTAAAAAATTCTCTGATGATAAAGGCTCGGGGTATAAAGGTGGTGATCTTGGATACCAAAGACCAAAAGCATTAGTAAAAGAGTTTGCTGATGTTATGAAAAATATGCCATTAAAGAAAATTAGTGATCCATTTCAAACTAGATTTGGATGGCATATATTATATGTAGAAAATGTCAGATCTATTGATGATACAAAATCATTAGTTAGAAAAAATATAGCGAATATTATCAGATCAAATAAAGCCAAAGCAGAACGAGATGATTGGGTTGCTAAATTAAAAGAGCAAGCATATATTGAAATTAAAGAGTTTTAAATTTGAATAAGACATTAATTACATTAGGTGAACCAGCTGGTATAGGTCCTGACCTATGTGTCATGCTCGCAGAAAAGCATCTTACTCGTAATACTGTGGTAATTGCCGACCCATGTTTAATTGAGCATAGTTCTAAGATACTTAAAAAAAAAGTTGATCTAAATATACTTGACGATATTGATTCTAAGACACTTGCAGGACCTTCTAGTATTAACATCTTACCCATAAAGCTCAGAGTAAAGAATATACCTGGAAAACTTAATCCAAAAAATGCGAGCTATGTGATAGAAACTATAAAAAAAGCTGCAGATTTATGTCTTATGCAGAAAGCTAACTCAATGGTAACTGGGCCAATAAGTAAGTCTGTTTTAAATGAGGGAGGATATAAGATTTCTGGGCATACTGAGTTTTTAGCTAATATATGTAAACATAAATCAGTAATGATGCTTATGAACTCTTATATGAAGGTAGCTCTTCATACAACCCATGTCCCGTTACAGAATGTACATAAATATATAACGATTGAGTCTCTAAAAAAAACTATCGGCATTATACATGCTGACTTAAAAAGTAAATTTGGTATAAAAAAACCAAAAATATTAGTTACTGGATTAAATCCACATGCTGGCGAAGATGGCATGCTCGGAGAACAAGATTCTAAAATTATAAGACCAGCCATAACGGAGATGAGAAAAAAGAAAATTTTAGTTGAGGGACCTATACCTGCAGATACAGCCTTTCTAAAAAAATATGTAGAGAGTTTTGATATCATATTGACTATGTATCATGACCAAGGATTGCCGGTTATTAAGTTTAATAATTTTAAGAAAACTGTTAATGTTACTCTAGGATTACCTATCACAAGAGTCTCAGTGGATCATGGAACTGCTTTAGATTTAGTTGGATCTGGAAATATAGATATTTCAAGTTTTGTAGAAGCTATTAGAATTGCTAAATTTATAAGTAATGCGAAATCATAAAAAGAAACTAGGTCAGCATTTTTTAAATGATAAAAATATTATTAATAAAATTATAATGTCGATTAAACCTAAAATGACTGATTCTTTTCTAGAAATCGGTCCAGGAGAGGGCGCCTTGACAACTCCTCTATTAGGTTTGATTAAAGATATAGTTCTAATAGAAAAAGACAAAGATTTAATACCTTTGTTGCAAAATAGATATATTGAATCTAACAATGTACAAATTGTAAATAATGATATATTGAAATGTAATCTATCAAACTACCTACTTGGAAAAACGCGTATCATAGGCAATCTACCATATAACATATCAACTGAGATTATATTTAAGTTATTACCTGCTACATCACATATAACTGATATGCATTTAATGCTTCAAAAAGAAGTAGTTGATAGGATGATAGCAAACCCGGGCTCTAAAGTTTATGGAAGGTTAAGTGTCATGACACAGGTATATTTTAAAGTCACCAAACTATTTGATATTTCTCCTAACGTTTTTGTACCGAAGCCCAAGGTTCATTCATCATATATAAATATGATACCCAAGGTATCACCATTTAGTGATAACAATGAAGATAAATTTAAGAAGCTTGTTACCATGATGTTTACTGCAAGAAGAAAAATGATAAAAACATCGCTAAGAGATTATTTTGATGAGAGCACTCTTAAGAACCTATCTATAAATCCTAATCATCGCCCAGAGGTTTTAAGCGTTGAAGATTTTTTAAGGATATCAAAATATGTTTAAAAAAATACTTATATATATGCTTATGTTTTATTCTATATCAAACTATTATGATTTCTTTAGTTGGTACTTCAGCAAAAATCAGATGGTAGTTGAAGATGCTTTAATGTTATCACTATTGTCGTCAATACCCATGTTTCTAGCTTTAATATTGATACATATTTTTTACTATCCAGCGAGCACACTTGATCGGGCTAAAGTTATATCTTTTCCTCCTATTATTTTTCTATTTTTTACAAATCTTGCATTTTTAGTATCAATGACAAATATGTATTATTTCCAAATATATAATGTACCTAGAGAACTAGACATTTTCCGCTCTAGTACACTAGGCCTATTACTCATTGTGCTTGCATTCGTAATTTTATATTTTTCATTAAGGGAGTTTACTAAAGTTAATGAGGATCCAGTTCCAACATCACCGTCTAATTTAATCATAACAAACAGCATTTATGCCTATTCAAGAAACCCCATGTATCTTGGATTATTAATATTACAAATCGGGCTTGGAATGCTATTGAGTGTTATACACATAACTTTTTTTTCTTTATTTACTTATATAGTTTTAAAAAACTATGTAATTATTCCAGAAGAAAAATATTTAGAAGAAAAATTTAGTGAAGAATATCTTGTCTATAAAATCTCTGTCAGAAGATGGTTTTAATGCATATGATGATCATGACTGTCACGATTATGTCTTGGATCTATAACAGTCAAGTTAAACATATATCTAGTTTCCTGTTTATCTCTTACTATCATTTTGATATTCTGCCCTACTTCAATTTCTCTTCTTTGTCCCATCAACATAAGGTGTAAACCGCCACTCTCCAAGGCTACTTCTTGACGAGCTGGTATCAACAAAGTTTTCTGATGAATCATTTTAGCCGTACCAGAATTACTATATTTCATTGAGTGAATTTGAACTTCATCATATACGGGTGATCTTACCCCTGTAATCACTAAATCATTGTCAGTATTATTTTTAATAATACCATATCCTACAGTGACTGATGAACTTGGTGGGCCTTTATGGATAACACCTTTCAATAGAACTAATTTAGGACCACCATCTTTCTCAGGACTAACCCCAGACATAAATGAATATGCATTAGAAGACAATATAGTAAAAAGTATTAAAGATAGAAATTTTTTCATTGTTGTATTATAGACGCATATTAAAACTATGTCATTAATATTTTTATTAACATATATTTATGATAGATTATGTCCATATGGATAAATTTTTATTAGATATTCTTGTTTGCCCAAAATCAGGTCATACTCTTATATATGTTGACAAAACAAATGAATTAGTTTGTAAAGAGTCCATGCTAGCTTACCCGATAAAAAATGATATTCCTATTTTACTAGTTGATGAAGCTAGAACTTTGGAAACAAATGAACTTGAGGGAATTTAGATGAAAATAAATGTAGGCAAAAAAGTTAAAGATCTTGCAGTTGTTTCATCTGATAATAAGAAAATGCTATCGGATTACTTAAACAAAAATCTAATATTATATTTTTATCCAAGAGACTTAACTCCAGGATGTACAACAGAAAGTAATGGGTTTAATGATAACCTTAGCAAAATTAAAAAATTAGGTTGGAATGTTGTGGGTGTTTCAAGAGATACCATGAAATCACATGAAAAGTTTATAGACAAATATTCATTTAAATTCCCTCTAATATCAGATGAAGACGAGAAAGTGTGTAAAATGTTCGATGTTATAAAAGAAAAAAGTCTCTACGGAAGAAAGTATATGGGGATAGATAGAAGCACTTTTTTGATTAATCGTGAAATGGAAGTTTTGAATGTATGGAGAAATGTAAAAGTAAAAGGTCATGTTGAAGAAGTAATAAATTTTATAAAGGAACTGTAATAATGGAAATAATACAATTACTCCTTTTTATTATGATTATTTTAACTTTATTGAATGGACTAGTTTTCTTTAAGAAATTAATTAAACTCCAAGAAGAAACCAATGCTTTGCTTAGGAAGCTATTAAAAAATCAAAATTCTACAGATAATAAATCTGATAATCCAATGCTTTCGGAAGATTTAGAGAAACTAAAAATTTCATATATGGCAAAAATGAAAAAGTATGACTAGCAATATTTTTCAAGATATAATTGATAAAAAAATTCCTGCAGATATTATTTATGAGGATGATTTATCTATTGCCTTTAATGATATTAGTCCTCAAGCACCTACACATATTTTGATAATACCCAAGAAAAAAATCGCTAAAATAAGTGATGCTGATAATGAGGATGAAAATTTATTAGGTCATTTATTGTTAGTTGGCAAAAAAGTAATGTCTGATATTGGTATAACGGATTATAGAGTTGTCATTAATAATGGTTCTGAAGCAGGTCAAACAGTTTTCCATATACATTTACATATATTAGCAGGAAGAACTTTTGGCTGGCCTCCTGGTTAATTTTTTCTTTTAAACATGCTCATTATTTTTTCTAGTAAATCTGCAAACGGATTTACACGAAGTTTTTCTGACTCTACGGCAATTTCATCTATACACTTAACAGATCTTGCAGGATATGGTCCCTTTGCTGTCTCTTCATATAACGCCACAATATCAAAACCTTCTTCCAGAGTATGTCCAATCTCAAAATTCTCCTCTCTAGATTGTACTTGACCTTTCATTAATGTTGGCATTTTAGCTAAGTAAATTGGCTCAACATCTTTTGATTTAGCATTTTCAACAAGCTTATTATCAACAATATCTTGAGAGGATGATTCTATCATCACATAGTTACAATGATCATAATAGTCTTCAAGGTCGGAGACGCTATCTGAGTCTTCTAACCTTAAACTTATTTTAATATTTGAGTTAAGCTTTTCTTTTAAACTAGAAAAAACTTCTAAGCCAATAGATTTTGGAAACGAGATGATATTTGGATCAACAGAATTTGCAAAAGCTATATACTTATCAAGATCAATATTTTCTTCATCAGTGTCTAAGTATACCTGAGTTGACAGATTTCTTTTCTTGGATTGTTCTCTAAATATCTCAATTCTATTTTTAGCCACGCTTTCTCCATCACTATATAGGATCCTCGCAATATCAACGCCATCTGTCCACTGTCTAGCAATACCTGCCATTAGCATAGTGATTAATTCCTTCTCATTATCAGTTGATGGTCCCAAGGTTGCAATTATCAGACTCAATCTATGTCTCTCATTTGGCTTTGTCATGTTATTTCCTAAATATTATTGATTTTTTTAGTATATTGTATAATGACTCGCTATTCCAATAGATGCTAGTATAAAAGCATGATTGAACTTCTTACAAACCTAAAACTCATTTTTTTTGTAATGTTTTTCTTCTTAATGCTTATAGTTGAGAGCTACTTCCCTAAAAGAACTTGGACTAGTAGAAGAATGTTGCGTATTGGCTTTCATGGACTCATAGCCATCATAAATTCATTAATTATGAGATTGCCTTCACTATTTATTATTATACCCGCCCTACTTATTATTAATGATAGTAATTATGGGCTACTCAATAACCTCAAAACTAATTTTTTTATTAAAAGTTTAATTGGCTTGATGTTACTAGACCTAGCATTTTATTGGTGGCATAGGATAAACCATACTATTAATTTTTTTTGGAGATTTCATTCAGTACATCATTTAGATACTCACTTAGATGTTACTACTTCATTGAGATTCCATATCGGAGAACTATTACTATCATCAATATTTAAGGTATCGTTAATATTCTTGATAGGTATTCCCATTTCTATATTTATATTTTATGAGATTATTTTATCCATGAGCAATCAGTTCCATCACTCTAATATTGATCTGCCAGATAAAATAAATTCTACCTTAGAGAAGTTTATAGTGACACCAAGATATCATGCCAATCATCATACGATTAAAAAAGAATCTAGAGAGGCAAATTATTGTTCGATATTGACCATTTGGGATAAAATATTTTTGACGTATAAAGATGCCAATGATCTTGAAAGAACTAAACTCGGATTGGATGATAGATCTAAAGAATTTGGGATATTAAAGTATTTTAAACACCCATTATCATAGTTTCTCTATTGACATTAATTCTCTGATTTGATGTAATTGGAATACGCCGTTTTGAAATTCAGCTTGCCGGCGTTAAATAGCTAAAGCGATCGGTAAACCACCAATGCTTAGCGTATGGTGGTTTTTTTTGGTTTGTTGATCTTCAGCTTGTGACCAATACCGATCAGGTAAAACACTAAAGAGGAGAGAAAAATGAAAATTAAGACCCATGCTGTATCAAGCAGCATATTTGCAAAAGTGATTAATGATTTAATCATAAAAGACTCTAAGTCAGATGAGTCTTATGTATGTATAATATTATCACTGAGTAGTAATAGTGATAAATCACTCCTACCAACAGTTAGAGTGAATAATGATATAAGAGAGTTCTTATGTCTGTCACCTACAAAAGGCTCAATCAGTAATCTATTGTGTACTCACCAAAACATAGAAAACCCCGATCATTATTATATTAAATTCAATATTAATAATGATTTAGTGGATGAAATTCTGTTTAAGTTGGTGTGTAACTTAGGATTGAAGTACAAGTGTGGATGGTGTTCTTATATCTATAGAGGTATAAGTAGAGACATACAACTACATTATTAACAAAAAAATGACCCCTCTATAATAGAGGGGTCATCATCATTTCCTTATGATATATATTTTCCTTAATTTTCAATCGGGAATGATAGTTCATCACCTTCAAAACGCGTACCTTCATAACCAACTTCTTTGTTGATTCTTGTTGCAATCGCTTTTTCTTCAGTTGTTGCAAACTTTTCGTCCCATGTCGCTAATCTTTTACGCATGTACCAATGCCATACTGGTGGTACTAGTGCTAGCGCAAAAATTGTGAAGTAGCCCCATCCTGTATTAGGTGCACCTACATTCTCAAGTTCCCAGAAGTGTGTTTCACCACGATCATGGTGGTCAGCTTGACGACCAATTTCAATGAAGAACCAACTTGTGAATAGCGTGTTGTTATCCCAGTTATGGCGATAGTCAATAGGTTGGTCTTTTACACGTATTAAGCCGTAGTGTTCTAGATAGTTCAAAGCTTCTAACTCAAAGTTTGAAACAACCCATACTACTGCTAATGCAGATACGCCTACCCATCCACCAGCTGCAAAAAATAATGCGACTGAAGGTACTGACATCAGATAACCACGGATCCAACGGTTTTGCCATGAAATAAAAGATACACCCATACGGCTTAATCTTTCTTTTTCCATGTTAAATACAAATTTTGATTGACCTAAATATGATAGTAAGTAATGACCATAAATTGTGCGTCCACGTGGTGCAGTTGCTGGATCATCTTCACTAGCAAGTTCTAGGTGATGGTTGTATACATGTGCATAGCAGAAATGTGCTGAGCCAGATAGTGCCATTGTCATTCTTGAAATGATAAATGCAAAACCTTTGCAGTGAGACAATTCATGCCCATATATGATGCCTATACCAGCGAATATACCTGTGGATAGTGTAGCACCAATTAGGTCAAGACCTGTAATTCCTGAAGTTACTGGAATTAGACCCATCCATATTGATGTTACTTCTACAGGTACTCCTGTCATGAAGCCATATATGCGCCATGCAAGTACAAGTTGCAATAACACAAAGACTGGTAACATGAAGTACATCACCATGTTTTGAAATTTTGGACTTGCTAGTGTTTCTCCCGAATCACCGTGCATAACACTTGATGCTTGCTTCTTGATAAGTGTATCGATTACGATACCTACAAATAACAATACCACACCAAGCCATGCAAATATTCCACCTGCTAGTACACCTGCGAAAGTCACAAGTATTAACACTGGGGCAAGCAAATATTTAATGTTTGCGAAAATTGTTGACATAATACTCCTCCTACGTTGTATTCTTGTCTATTTATATATGGACATATATATTAAAATATTAATATTGTCTAATATATATATATTTTGTCCATGTCTTGTATATAACAGTATATCAACAAAAAAGAGCTGTCAAGCAAATAGAATGCAATATACATACTTTAATCATGTATTTATATATTTTTGTTCTTGAGTTGTCCTATTTAGGGCTATTTTGAAGTATATTTTTTACGGAATTTAGCAATTCTTCCTTCTTTTGTCTCTATTCTACCCTTGCCTGTGTAAAACGGGTGAGATTCAGAAGAAGTTTCTATTTTATAGACAGGATATTCGTTACCATCTTCATACTTCATGGTCTCTTTGGGAGACAGTGTTGAAGATATCAAAAAGCTCTTATTACATGTAACGTCATGAAATATAATTGGCTGATATTTTGGATGAGTATCTTTTTTCATAGTTTTGAACAATATACCATAGATTTAATAGTCTCAAAACATTTTATGAGGTTAAATATACATTTTCCATGTTTCATCTATTACAATACAATTATAATCAAATAAAGTTAAGTTTATGAGTACTAAAATAATTCAAATTACAGACCTTCACCTCAATAAATCAAAAGATGTTGTTAGTAATGGTGTTAATACTCATGAATCGGCTAACAAGGTTATAGAAAGTATAAGGATTAATGAAAAAGACAATGATTGTTTGATCTTAAGTGGTGATCTCTCAAATGACTATTCTATTGAATCATATAATTATCTAATGCAGCTGCTAAAAGATTTTGAGGCACCAATTTACCTAATGTCTGGTAATCATGACTCTCCATCTCACCTAAAGGCCTTAACTAATAACAAAAATATTTTTTTAAAAAACTTTCAATGTTTTAATAACTGGGGAGTTTTTATGTTTAACACAAAAAAAGAAAACTCGCCTAACGGATTACTTAAAAAAGAAGAATTGGTATATTTTGATGAAGTTCTTTTAAATACATTATATGAATATATTATTGTATTTTTACATCACCATCCTGTCCCAATTGGTTCTGCTTCCATGGATTCCATGATAATAGAAAATGCTGAATTACTAACTGATCGAATAATGAAATACGATAAAATCAAGGCAGTATCTTGGGGTCATATTCATAATGAATTTAATCTTAACATGGGATCAGCAAAACTTTTTTCAACACCATCTACATGCTATCAAGCAAAAGAGAAGTCAAAGAATTTCATAATTGACCCTGAAGCTTTACCTGGATATAGGAGAATTTTTCTGAACGATGATGGTAGTTGTGATACCGAAGTTATCAGAGTGTCTTAACAAGACTTTATCTTCATAAGATGATCTATATTTCTAAATTTTCTAATAATTCACACTTTAAATAAGTTTTGGCATGAATTATGCATTGAGATATATATAAAAGAAATAATCTCCTCTTTTATATGTTAAAGCTAGGTTAGAATGCGTTACACTCAT
>Ga0222719_10002803_pt1 | contig 15730 bp, 16 predicted proteins | sample C33_34DmetaG_FD_165039 | JGI IMG/M metagenome (GOLD analysis project Ga0222719, IMG submission 165039) | Estuarine water microbial communities from San Francisco Bay, California, United States - C33_34D | ecosystem: Environmental > Aquatic > Marine > Unclassified | place: USA: California...
AAAAGAGATTGATGAAATGCGAGCTACAGCTTCTCGTGAAAAAGCAGAAGCAGAATTAATGGCAGCACATCCAGATTTTGGTGATATACGCAATAGTGATGAGTTTCACGAGTGGGCAGAAGAACAGCCTAAGTGGGTACAAGATGCACTATACGAAAATGATAACGATGCACGTTCAGCAAGTAGGGCAATTGATCTTTACAAATCTGATAAAAACATTAGAACTAAAAAACCTTCTAATAGTAAAGATGCTGCACGTTCAGTAAATACTCGTAACAGTAGAAGCCAACCAGATACTAATAGTAATGGTGATACATATAGAGAAAGTGACGTAGCTAAGATGTCACCTCAACAATATGAAAAAGCTTCTGATGCCATTATGGAATCTATTCGTACTGGCAAATTTATTTACGATATGTCTGGTTCTGCCAGATAAAACTATTGACATATAATATATTTATGATATAACTATATGTACAATCGGTAGTATGGCCCTGTTAGGTATTAACTACAGTTACCCATACTGCCAATTAACTAAACTACCCGCAAACAACAATAAAGCTTTCGGACAACCTAATGTCTCATGGCCCGTTATATTAAACATAGGCCAATGTTTATAATAACGCACCCTAGTAGAATTAGCCCCTGTATAAGTCATTAGTCGTTTGCATCTGTGTCTAATGCTAAGGAGAATTAAAATGGCATTTTCGACCGCTGCTGGTTATGGCAATTTACCCAATGGTAATTTCTCACCAGTTATTTATAGCAAACAGGTGCAACTTGCTTTCCGCAAAGCATCTGTCTGTGAAGCAATTACTAACTCTGATTATTTCGGAGAAATCGCTGCAATGGGCGACTCAGTTAAAATCATTAAAGAACCTGAGATCACTGTTAAAGCATATGCACGTGGTACTACAATCACACCACAAGATCTTGACGATGAAGATTTTTCATTAACAATTGATAAAGCGAACTATTTTGCTTTCAAGGTTGACGACATTGAAGAAGCGCACTCCCACGTCAATTTCCAAAGTCTTGCAAGTGATCGTGCCGCATACCGTTTGTCAGATCAGTTTGACCAAGATGTACTTGGTTACTTGACTGGTTTTACACAATCAGCAATTCATGGTACACCTGATACAGTTAACACAACTGTTAATGGTACTAAAGCAGTAACAACTGCAGGTTCAGACGAACTGTTAGCTTCAATGAAAATTGATGCAGCAGACTTCGGTGGATCTGCTGGTGACGCACTTGCCCTTCAGCCACGTGCTGGTGGTGCAACTGACACTACTCCTGCTGTTGGTGATACTTTCCCATTGACCGTCATTGCACGTATGTCACGTTTGTTAGATCAACAAAATGTGGATACTCAAGGACGTTGGTTGGTAGTAGATCCAGTATTCATGGAACTTCTGAAAGACGAAGACTCACGTTTGTTTAACGCTGACTTTGGTGGTTCTGGATTGCAGAATGGTCAAATCGGAATGAACATTCATGGTTTCCGTGTTTATCAATCAAACAACCTTCCATCAGTTGGTACTGGTCCTTCCTTTACAGGAGCAAACTCAGCAGTCAACTATGGTATGATTGTTGCAGGACACGATTCAGCCGTTGCAACTGCAGAGCAGATCAACAAAACTGAAACATATCGTGATCCAGATTCATTCGCTGACATTGTTCGTGGTATGCATCTATATGGTCGCAAGATCCTTCGTCCAGAAGCTCTTGTGAACGCTAAGTATCACTTGGCATAAGGGAGGATTGAAACATGGCTAACATTACTTCACTTCTAAAGGCAGCGTCTGGTAACTCTCAGCGTGGTCGTAACCCTTACATGGTCGAGAATACTCTTGACATTGTAGCTACAACTATTGATCCATCTTCTGCGGATTCCGTTCAAGCTATTACTATTCCTGCTGGTCACAAAGTTATGGCCTGTGGTCTTGAAGTTGTTGAATCAGCAACTATGAACACAGGTACTGACGCTGTTGTAACTGTAGGTTTTGTAGGTGGTGATGTTGACGAGTTTGTTGCATCATTTGATATTGACGGTGCTGCTGACGGTGCTTATGCTCCAAGTGTTTCTATTACTGGCGACACTGTATCTGCATCTGATGATACCATTGACGTAATCTTTGGTGGAACAGGTGCTTCATTTACTGCAGGTAAACTTCGTGTTTATGCGGTAATGATGGACGTAAGTTCACAAGGTGACACTGCTGCTAACGAAGTAGATCGTGACGCACTTGCGTAACTAAACTATTGGGTGGGCTGCTTACTTGTGGCCCACCTATACTTGTATATAAAGGAACCTAATCATGGCTATTACAACTGCAATGTGTAATACATTCAAAACAGAATTACTTGGTGGTATCCATGACTTAGATACCGACAGTATTAAACTTGCACTAATTAAAGCATCACCGTCTGGTACATATAATGCCAGTACAACTAATTACTCAGATGTTACAGGTAATTCTGATGAAGCATCTGGAACAAACTATAGTGCAGGTGGTCAAGTATTAGACTCTGCAACAATTAGTTTATCAGGATCTACAGCTATTGTAGATTTTGCAGATGAAGTATTTGCCAATGTAACTGTGTCAGCAGATGGATGTATTATTTATAACGCTGGTCAATCTAATAAAGCTATTGCTGTAATTGATTTTGGTGGTACTGTTAGTGCTACTGCAGGTGATCTTACTATTGAGTTCCCTGCTGCAGATGCTTCTAATGCAGTTATCCGCATAGCCTAATGGCTGTTGTAGCAGCTTCAGCACGATTTGGTACAGGTAGGTACGGTGTATCTGCTTACGGTGTTGAAGACATATCCAGAACACTTACTGGAGTATCTGCTACAGGTAGCATAAATACAGTAGAAGAAAAACCTACTGAGGTTCTTAATAGTGTAAGTGCAACAGGTACAGTACAAGCACTTGCTCAGGTTAAGGTCAGTGAAAAACTTGATAATGTTAGTGCCACAGGCACAATTAATACGCTTCAGATTAATAACAAATTTACACTTGCAGATGTATCTGCTACAGGAGCAATAGAACCTGTATCTGCTGGTGGTTTTGAAATTGACATCAGTGAACGTATCACAAATGGTGTAAGTGCTACAGGTGCAGTACAAGCATTATCTCAAGTTAAAGTTACTGAAAAACTTGCAAGTGTAAGTATTACTGGTACAGTAGCTGCAATTATACCACATGCAGATTCGCAGCTAACTCTTTCTTCAGTATTTGCTACTGGTCAAGTAAACGAGTTAGAAGAAAAACCTACAGAACGGCTTGATAGTGTATCAGCAACAGGTGCTGTACAAGCACTAGCACAAGTTAAAGTAAGTGAAGCTCTGGCATCTGCACCAGCTACAGGTACAATAGGTGCGGTTACTACAACTGCAGTAGTCTTTGACTTTCAAGCTGTAAGAGAACAGTATAGCCGTAGACGCACAGTATATATAGCAGAGGCAGCGTAATGTCTACTTCAGCATCCAGAACTGTACGCATACCTAATGAGAATAGATTGGTATTTGTTTCTGCTTTTGACACAAATAGGACAGTAAGAATACCACAAGAAAATAGAATAGTTTTTGTAGAAAGACGAGACACATCTGCAGAACGAACTGTATACGCAACTGAGGATTAAACATGAGTTTTCGTTGGCCCAATAAAGACCCTGATGAACAACTAGATTACAGTGTAGATTGGTCACGTTTTCTTGGTAGTGCTACTATTAGTACTGTTACATGGTCTGTAAAGAGTACTGCTTATAATACTAAAACTACATTAGGTGCAGGACAAACACTTACCGTTGCTTCAGGGTCTGCAACCACTGATGATATACAAAACGTATCACAAACAAATACTACTACTGTAGCCACTATTAATATTGGCGGTGGCACAAATAACATTGAATACACTTTTTTCTGTAACATGATTGATAGCACAGGTAGTCAAGCAGAACGCAGTATTAAGTTACGGGTAAAGGAACGTTAAATGGCTTATGATTATCTTGGTCTAGTAAATGACGTAAACCGTAGACTTAATGAAGTAGAGCTTACATCAGGTAACTTTGCTGCTGCTACTGGTGAATACAGCATGATTAAAGATGCAGTAAACTCTGCTATTCGTTATCTTAATCAACATGAATATGAGTGGCCTTTTAATCATGTAGAAACAGAAGAGATATTAACTGCAGGTACAGTACGCTATGCATATCCTGCAGATGCTAAAACAATTGACATGGATAGCTTTCGTATTAAACGTGATGATACTTTAGGCAATGATACTAAAAGACTTCGTGTAATTACTTACGAAGAGTATTTAGATAAATACGTAGATGCAGAATATAGTACATCGGATAATCGTAGAGCATTACCAGACTATGTTTTTCGTACACCTAGTTTAGAGTTTGGTTTTGTTGCTGCACCAGATAAAGCTTATACTGTAGTATATGAGTATTATAGATTACCAGTAGATCTTATTAATGCTACTGATGTACCTACAATACCTGAACAGTTTAGATATATTTTACTAGATGGTGCAATGCACTATGCATATATGTTTAGAGGGGAAACGCAAGAGTCTTCTATTATGCAACAACGTTTTGTAGATGAAATTAAAAACATGCGTAGTTTGTATATTAATAGATACGATTATGTTAGATCAACTGTAATAGATCGTAACCGTATTGCAATCAGTTCATTTAGAGCAAGCTAATACATGCCATCAACTCGTCAAACATACCCTATAGAATTTAAGGGTGGGCTTGTTACTAATATGAGTCCTTTGCAACAAGGTATTAACGCACCGGGATCTGCAAGAACTCTTAGAAACTTTGAGCCATCTATTGAGGGTGGCTACAGACGTATTTTAGGCTATACTAAATATAACAGTAGTATTATCCCACCATATGGTGCTCCTGTTGTACATGGAGCTAGTCAGTCTGGTATTACACTTATTATAGGTAATATACATCAGACACCAGAAGCAGGTGACACACTTACAATAGCTGGTATTACAGGTACATATACTATTGCATCTGGTGGTGTGTCATACGATGCTACAAACAACAGAGCTACACTAACACTTACTGGTGCTTTAGATAGTTCTCCTGCTAATGCTGCAGCAGTTACGTTTGCTACAACTACTAGTAAGTATCTTGCGCTTGGTTGTGGTGTATTTTTAGACAAAGTTATTGTTGCGAGAAACGATGATCTTTTTAACGTATCTTCTAGTACAGTAACACATATTAATGTGCCTAACTACGGTACTGTACTTGTAAATGGTGCATCACAAACTGGCTCAAGTCTTATTGTTGATGGTTTAACTGCAGCCCCACAAGCAGGTGACGTATTTAAAGTAGCAGGAATTGATCTTGTTTATACTGTAACTGCAGACGCAACTGTAAGTTCTGGGGGTGCTACTCTAGCAATAAACCCTGCATTAGATAGTTCACCTGCAGATAATGCTGTAATAACTTTCTTGAGTACGTCAAGAGAAAGTGCTGGTAAAACAAGATTTTCTAGGTATAACTATACAGGCACAGAAAAGATTGCTATTGTAGATGGTACTAATGTTCCCGCACTATACGACAATACTACCTTTACTGCTCTTATTGATTGTCCTACAGATGTTAATGGTGCTGGTTTTGTAGTAAACTTTAAAAATCAACTGTTTTTTGGTAAAAGTGACTTATTAACTTTTACTGCTCCATACACAGATAATGACTTTACAGCCGCTGCAGGTTCTGGTACAATCTCTTTAGGAGCCGTGATTACAGGACTGATTGTTTTTAGACAGCAATTAATTATTTTTACTGAGTCTTCTATATTTCAATTAGTTGGTAATACACTAGCAGATTTTCAGTTACAACCAGTTACTACAGATATTGGTTGTGTAGATACAGACACTATCCAAGAAGTAGGTGGTGACATAATGTTCTTAGGGCCAGATGGTCTTAGATTATTAAGTGGTACAGATCGTATTGGTGACTTTGGACTTGGTGTTGTATCTAAAGCAATACAAAAAGAAGTAACAAGTTTTATTACTGCTAATACTTCTTTTGCTAGTGTAGTTATTCGTAATAAATCTCAGTATAGAATACTAGGTTACAATACAAATATTACACAAGAAAATGCTCAAGGTATTTTAGGTACACAGTTTTCTGGTCAAGGTGGTGAAGGAATGGCTTGGGGTGAGCTACGTGGCATTAGAGCTTATGTAGCTGATAGTAGGTTCTATCAAAATATAGAAACAATTGTATTTGCTAATGATGATGGTTACTTGTATCAGATGGAAGATGGCAATAGCTTTGATAGTTTAAATATACAAACTACCTTTGCTACACCATTTATGCCTATTAATGATCCAAGAATACGTAAGACTTTTTACAAAGCATTTCTTTATACAGATCCGCAAGGTAGTGTCTCATTTGATATGAGCCTTAAATTAGACTTTGACCAACGTAACAGCATACAGCCTACACAAATAAACTTTGATAACGACACAGGTGAAGTTGCTTTTTATGGCTCTGCAGTATTCGGATCTGCTGCAGTATACAGCAACAAGCTAGTAACTCTCTTTGAAACACAACTGATAGGATCAGGCTTTACTGCATCTATACAATTTGAATCAGATAGCACAGACCCGCCATTTTCTCTTGATGCTATCACATTAGAATATGGCACAAACACAAGAAGGTAAACCAAAATGCCCTTTAGAAATTTAACAAAAGATTTTTGTTACTCTATTGCTAAGGGTTGTACAGGAAGAAATGATTTACGTAAAAAAGATGGGGCTGTTTACAATAAATGCAGACACAATGATTGGTTAGAAGAACTATTTCCAAAACCCGTAAAAATAGGTAATCATCCTAGTAAATATGGATATAAATACCAAAAACTTTGGAAGAAAAATAACCCAGCAAAGGTAGCAGCAGACGATTTAAAACGAAGAAGATTTGTAAAAAATGCTACGCCTAGTTGGTTGACAAATAAAGATTGGGATAAAATGAACTACATTTATAGTCTTGCAAAAGAGCAATCATCTATAATAGGTGAAAAATATCATGTGGATCATATAACTCCTATAAGAGGAAAAAATATCTGTGGCCTTCATGTACCTTGGAATCTACAAGTGCTTCCCTCAGATTTAAACTTAAAGAAAGGTAATCTATAATGGGTACGGGATATGTTCGTAATGACACATCTAACAACATTGCTGATGGCAACATTATTAATGCTGCAGACTTAGATGGTGAATTTGACGCAATTGAAAGTGCAATGGGCACAAGTGGTCACACACATGATGGCACATCTGCAGAAGGTGGGCCTGTTACTGTATTGGGTCCAGTACAAGACTTTGTAGCAAGTGCAACTGAGATTAAACCTAAGACTACCAATACACTTGATATTGGTACAAGTGGTCTTTTGTTTAAGGATATGTTTCTTGATGGTGTAGCCACAATGGGCAGCATTAAGATTGACAATGCTGGTACTATTGGTTCTGCTACTACAGGAGATGCAATTACCATATCTTCTGGTGGCATAGTTACATTTAAAGATGATATTATTATAAAAGACGGTGGCACTATTGGTGTTACTTCTGCTGTAGATGCAATGACAGTTTCTAGTGCTGGTATTGTTACATTTAAAGATGATATAATTATAAAAGATGATGGTACTATTGGCTCTGCTTCTGATGCAGATGCTATTACTATTTCTTCTGGTGGTGTTGTAACGTTTAGTCAAGCTGTAAGTAATTTAGGTAATGTTACTGGTAAGACAGGTTCTGGTTTTGTATTATCACTTCAAACATCTGACACTACTATTGAAGCAACTAATGTATTAGGTAAGATTGAGTTTAGTGCTCCTGATGAAGCTAGTGGCACAGATGCTATACTTGTTGGTGCATCTATTGAAGCACTAGCAGAAGCTACATTTGATAGTTCTACTAACTCTACTGCCCTTGTATTTAAAACTAATACTACTGGTGCAGCTACAGAACGTATGCGTCTTACAAGTGCAGGTGATCTACACTTCTTGGATAACCGCAAAGCCATATTTGGCGCTGGGTCTGACCTACAGATTTACCATGATGGGGCTGATAGTATTATTGAGGATATAGGTACAGGAAATCTTGATATAAAAACTAATGGTTCGTACATTCTTTTAAGGAATGCTGATGGTAACAATTTAGCATACTTTGAAACTGGTGGTGGTAGTCACTTATATTGGAATGGAGTAAGTGGATTAGGTAGAAAGCTGCAAACCACCTCCACAGGTATTGACGTAACTGGCACTGTCACGGCTGATGGGCTGACTGTTCAAACAGGGGCTGGAACCTTAACGACTGCTGCGTTTGGCGGTGGTTCTGTTGAGGTAGCCTCTAATGGGGCTTACAAACACTCCTCTGATTTAGCTTCGGGGTATCATTTATTTGAAGTTAATTCACTTCCAGTGGCTAAATTCAACAATGGCGGAGACATCAGCTTCTACGAGGACACAGGCACGACTGCCAAGTTCTTCTGGGATGCGAGTGCGGAAAGCTTGGGGATTGGCACAGATTCGCCTAGTGCAAAACTGGACGTGGTATCTTCTGGCGCAACTTCTGAAACTATTGCTGAATTTGGTAATGCCAACATTCCAGATGGACTTAGTATTGAAACTAACGGCAACCTTGATTGGGGCTTTAACGCCAAAAACTCAAGAAACATGACGTTTAGCACCAATCAAACAGAAGCCATGCGCATCGACAGCAGCGGTAATGTCGGGATTGGCACGAGTTCGCCTAGTCAAGCGTTACACGTTGTTAATCCTAGCACATCTTACGTTCTTGCAGAGACAACAGGCACAGGCACAAGTGCAGGAGTTAGACTAAAAGGCGATGCGTCTGCTGACTACACTTTATTTACTACGCAAGGCACGAACCAGTTTGCTATATATGACAATGCGGCTGCTGCAGAACGTATGCGCATCGACAGCAGCGGTAATGTAGGTATTGGCACGAGTTCGCCAGTTTCTGGAACAAAACTAACATTAAATGATAGCGCATTTGGTGGAATGCAATTTCAATCAGGTGGGTCTGATTGCGGTTATATTGGTGTGAATACTAATACACTTTATGTTGGCGCAGGATCAACTCTTGCCTTTCACACTGGAAATGCACAAGCTACTGATGGCTCAGAACGTATGCGCATCGACAGCAGCGGTAATCTGTTGGTGGGTAAGACGAGTGCTGGGATTGGAAATGTTGGTTTTGAATTTAATCCTAGTGGTTATATGTTTGCCACACGTTCTGGTGGATACACTGCTAACTTTAACAGACAAACTTCAGATGGTGATATTGTTGTCTTCAATAAAGACGGCACCACGGTGGGGAGTATTGGGACTACCTCTAGTGATTTATATATAGGCACAGGAGATACAACTCTACGTTTTGCTGATGGTGTAGATGGGGTTATTCCAACAGGAACAGGGGGCGCACAAAGGGATGGTGCTGTAAATCTAGGCGCTGCTTCAAATAGGTTTCAACACCTCTACCTCTCTGGCGGTGTTCACCTTGGCGGCACTGGTGCGGCGAACAAGCTGGATGACTATGAGACTGGGTATCATCAAACGACAATCCAAATGGGTTCTGGAAGTGCAACTGCTAATGCCACTAATGATCTTTTGTTTTATACAATTATAGGCAATATGTGCTTTATTACGGGAAATATTGGAATTAATAGTGTTTCAAGTCCGTCAGGGACTTTTAGCTTCACTGTTCCGTTTGCAGTGAATACTGCACTTTCCGAGACATCTGAAAGAGCCGCTGGAACAGTGCATTTGAATGGCTTCACTTCAGAAAATGGATCAGGAATTGGATTTATAGAAACTGGCTCAGCCGTTTATGTAAAAACATATGCAAGAAATAACCCAGTTCCAACTGGTGCTTGCGAGATGCACATAAATATCTTTTATCCTATAGCATAACCATGAAAACCTGCACTAAATGCCATAACACCAAAGAACTGGATGCTTTCTACAAGCGGAAGCGCACACCAGATGGTCGTGAGGCTTGGTGCAAGGTTTGTCGCTTGGAGCATAACCGTAAATGGGTTGCTAACAATAAAGATAAACATAAACAGTTATGCAATCGCTGGTACGACGACAACAAAGAGCAGCACCTTGAGAAAAGCAAAAAGTGGTATGTTAATAACAAGCACCGCAAACTGGCAACCACAAATGCTCGTGAACAACGATGCAAGAACGCAACACCGCCTTGGGTAAGCATGGCTGATGTTCAGTTTATTTACAAGCAAGCCAAACAGGTTAGCAAAGAAACAGGTGTCCCGCACGAGGTAGACCACATTGTCCCACTAACGCATGACGTAATATGTGGGTTGAACGCACCAATTAACTTGCAGATTATCCCTGCTAGTGAAAACCGCCGCAAGGCAAACAGCATAGACCATCTGGATGGTTGGTCTGGACAGCAGAAAGGAGCCTAAGATGGCACTAACAGAACGCACAGAACAGGATAAGATTGAGATTGTCGGAGACTACAAACACATCCAAGTACGCACAGCCACAGTGATTGAACGTGACGGTGTAGAGATCAGCCGATCATTCTCACGCCATGTCGTTGCACCAGATGCAGACATCACAGGCGAAAGCGCAGAGGTTCAAGCCATCTGTGCAGCCGTACACACACAAGCGGTTAAGGATGCTTATGCCGCCCATCTAGCCGAACAGGAGGTTTAACCTATGGCCGCAACTTACACATGGACTATTGCCAACATGGAACGCAACACAGCAGATGACGGTGTTACCGTTTGCCATTGGCGCTGCGAAGGCGTTGATGATGCTGGCAACAGCGCAAGCTCATATGGCACTTGTGGTTTGACCTACGATGCCTCTGCGTCCGACTTTACACCCTATGCAGATATTACTGAAGCTCAAGCTCAGGGCTGGGTGTGGGGTCATGTATCACAGGCTGATACAGAAGCTGCTATTGCGTCTAAGATTGATGCGATAGCTAATCCAACTACTGAGGCAGGAGTGCCTTGGTAAATGTCTGAAGATAGCTGGCACCTTAGCAAGTCTGTACCGATTACACTGATCTTTGGCTTACTTGTTCAAGGGGCAGCTATCGTATGGACAGTTAGTATGATGATGTCTGACATTGAAGCTAACAGAGAAGACATTGTAGCAATAGAACAACGTATGGGCAGACTAGAAGACTCTGTGCAAAATCAAGCAGTAGCACTTGCCCGTATTGACGAAAACATAAAAGCAATAAGATCATCAGTTGAAAAGATGGCAAATGATTAATAAAAAGGTTTGCCATAATGATAGAAGTATTAGCTTTAGCAGGTGCAGTTACTAAGATAGCTGGTGCAGTTAGCTCATCTATTAAAGCTGGTGGTGATGTAGCAAGTTTACTTCCTCACTTTGGTAAGTTAGCTAAGTTAGAAGCTGATATTAGTTTAGCTGAACAAGGTAGACACAAAGGCCCATTAGGTAGACTTACCTCATCTGAAGAAGAAGGCTTTGCAATTGCACAAGCTAAGATGAAACACAAAGAAGCACAAAACGAATTACGTGAAGTGTGTAGATTATATGGACCACCGGGCATGTGGGATCTTGTCGTAAAAGAGCAAGCTGCTGCTAGGGTTAGACATAAAGAAGCACTAGAGGCGCAAGCTAAAGCAAGAGACAGATTATTTTGGGGTATATCATTAACAATAGGTGTACTATTATTTTTAGGTGGTACAGGTGCAATGATCTGGGGTCTTAATGAAGTAGTAAATGGATAATAAAGGTATAAAGTATGGTACTTAGATTAAGAGAATTTGATTCAGGTGAAGGTAATACCCTTGGCTATAATAACCAATTTACTTTAACTTTTAATAATACAAACAATAGGTACGAACTTGTAAATAATGCTAGTGGTGGAGTTGCAGGTTCTTTTGATGCTAATGAAAAAGATAAGGCAATAAGTTTTATTGACCCTACTTATAATCCTACAGTGTATAATAATTACGGATTTTATAATGCACCTGAAATGGAACAACTAGGTGGTATGTTGCCAGAGGGTACAGACTCATCGTTGTATAAAATGTCTTCTCCAGAAAATGTAACTCCTACTACTTATGAAACTCCAGAAACTATACGTAGCTACGAGTGGACTTTACCTACTGGTAATACAATTAGTACTAGCGGTACTAACCTAGATGAAGCATTAGCAGAAGCTCAAAAAGAATTTACAAGAATTAAAAATAACTTTGGTGGCTTTGAGGGAGTATCTTTAGAGGATGCATTTTCTAGTGAGCCTAAAGTTAATCTTGCTGGGGTTGAGACATATATAAACAATAATAAAACTATTCCTGTGGGTACACCTATGGGTGGTCAAAATGTTAGACGTAATACTGCTACACTAGAACGTGCTGGGTATACTATAGAAGATGGTGTTGTTACTGGTGTGCCTTACACAACTGTAGAAAATGGTGTTGTAACAAAAGTACCGCCTTCAGAAGATCCCGCAGTTAAAGAAGCTTTTATTAAAAAACTGCAGGAACACATAGTTGGGTTACAGGAAATACCCCAAGATCAATTATCTATATATGATATAAATGGTGACGGTCAAGTTAATACAGCCGACACAGTAAATGCTCTTAGAAATTTTCAAGGTTTATCAAATCCAGAAGAAATAAATACTAAAATAACAAGTGCGTTTAATAACTTTGTAGAAAACAGTCCACAGCTTTCGTCTGAAGCTATGATTAAAAAAATACAAAACGATATTGTTGGTTTAGAAAAAATATCTGCAGATGAATTAGACCTTTATGATTTTAATAACGATGGTAGTATTACAATTCAAGATACTATTACTGCGTTAAGGCATAATCAAGGTTTAGAAACTAATGAAAAAGTAGCTAGTACTTTGAGTTCTTTTCATCAACAAAATATTGGTATGCAACCTGAAACAATAGTTGAATTAGAACCAATAGTTGAACCCGAACCTGTAATTGAACCAGAACCAATAGTTGAACCAGAACCAATAGCTGAACCAGAACCAATAGCTGAACCCGAACCTGTAATTGAACCAGAACCAATAGTTGAACCCGTTGTAGATACACCAGAACCTATAGTAACACCTACGCCTACGTATAGTATGCCTAGCACTCCAAGTTTTACTACTCAACCCATGAGCAGTGGAACGTATCAATCTCCTGTAGTTACACAACCACAGTTTACTGGACCTGTTAATCCTTATACAGGTACATATCAATTACAACAAGGCATGGCATATGCTCCAAGCAATGTTCAGTTTAATGTACCTCAAATATCTACAGGTGTATTAAATCAAGGACAAGCAATGGGATATAATCCCACACTACAATTAAATGCATCACAACCTTACAATCAAAGTGGTTACATGCCTACATTTCAATATAACGAGGGTGGAATGGTTCCTAATACAATGCAACAACAACAACCAGCATCAGCAATGCCAATGACACAAAGTACTTTTGGTGGATTTAAACCAGAGGCTATGCAACGTATTGCTGGTAGTTTGGGTTATCAAGGTGACATGGCAGGATTTGATGGATACTTAAATGCTAATCCAGATAAAAAACAAAAAATGGATATGTATAATCAAAAAGCTATGCAGATGGCTAGAGGTGGTATAGTACAAAAGTTTCAAGAAGGAGGTAGTCCAACACTTTCATATGGCGCATACGGTTACAATGAGGGCGATGCAGGGTATGTACCCTCAGATCCACGTCCATTAGGGCAGCAATATATTCCAGAGCAAGAGTTTTATCCATCTACAGTAGAAATTCCTGTTTATGACGATGCGGGTAATCAAACAGGAACACGTACTGAAACACGTGGATATAATATACAAGACGCAATGGCTACTCAGGCATTATTTCCCGGTTTACCTACAGGTGCTACTGTGGTTCCCGTTGGTGTGACACAAGAGGCTGGGCAATTTGTTGATCCAAGATCAGGTCAAGTATATGGTTCGTCTGCATTACCTACTGCACTTGCGACTACTACACAAGCAGGTATACCACAGGCTACTGCTACAACACTAATGACTGCAGCTACAGGTGCTGAAGCTGTAGATGAAGCTGTATCAGGTATGCAACCTGCCCAAGGTAAAGTAACAGATCAAGCACTTGTTACTGGTCAAGAAGGTGTATCCAGTTTAAACATTGACGCTGCTCAAGGTACTGCGACAATGATGACTAATCCTGTGACTAGAGAAATACAATCGGGTGAACTTATTAGTGGTGCTGCAGACGCACAGAAAGCTGCTAAGTTTACTGAACAAATACAAGCTGCCACAGCAGAACCGTCACAAAAGGCTACTGTACAGGGTCAATTAGAAGGTCTTATGCAGCAGTTTGAAGGTGGTGATACACCTGCATGGGCTGCTGGTGCAATGCGTAATGCTATGGGCGCTATGGCTGCTCGTGGCTTAGGTGCTAGTAGCCTTGCTGGTCAAGCTGTTGTACAGGCTGCAATGGAATCTGCATTACCTATTGCTCAAGCTGACGCACAAACACAAGCTAAATTTGAATCACAGAACTTGTCAAACCGTCAACAACGTGCTATGCTTGCGGCACAACAACGTGCACAGTTTATTGGACAAGAGTTTGATCAAGCATTTCAATCTCGTGTAATGAACGCATCTAAAATATCTGATGTTGCCAACATGAATTTTACTGCTGAACAACAGGTTGCACTAGAAAACTCTCGTGCAGCCAACAGCATGAACTTAGCTAACTTATCTAATCGTCAAGCTAGTGTAATGGCAGAAGCTGCTGCTATTGCTAACATGGACATGGCTAATCTTAATAACCGTCAACAAGCTGCAGTAATGAACGCACAAAGTTTCTTGCAGATGGATATGGCTAACTTATCTAATAAACAACAGACAGAACTATTCCAAGCACAGCAACGTGTACAGTCTTTGTTTAATGATCAAGCAGCAATGAACGCTGCAGCACAATTTAATGCTAGTTCACAGAATCAAACAGATCAGTTCTTTGCTAATCTTGCAAGTCAGACATCACAGTTTAATGCATCACAAGCTAATGCTCAGTCACAGTTTAACGCAGGACAGACTAACGTTATTGAAAGATTCAATACAGAAATTAATAACCAACGTGAGCAGTTTAATGCATCTAACCGTTTGGTAATTGATCAAGCTAATGCTACGTGGCGTAGAGAAATTGCAACAATGGACACTGCCGCAGTCAATCGTGCCAACGAAACAAACGCAGAAGCATTGTTAGGTGTATCACGTGATGCGTACAATAACCTATGGCAATACTATTCTGATAATATGGAATGGGCGTGGACATCTGCAGAAAATGAAAAAACCAGATACGTAAATATGGCACTGGCTGAGTTAAACGCCAACTCTGATATGGACATTGCACAATTTAAAGCAGACTATCAAAGTAGTATTGGTTTTGGTAATATGATTGGTAAAATACTTACAACAGATCTTACTGGTTCGTTAGGTGGAAGTATCTTAGGTGATGTATTTGACTTTTTGGGAGGATAAATAATGTATAATCCAGCACGTCAGGCATATAATAATTTAAAAATGCCTAAAGCAAAACGTAAACAGGAAACACCCAAAAGTATGGGTTTACTTTCTCGTGGGCCTAAGTCAGCTATGAAAACAAATAAAACTGAACTTGAACCCAATGAAAGAAT
>Ga0222719_10002806_pt1 | contig 15725 bp, 12 predicted proteins | sample C33_34DmetaG_FD_165039 | JGI IMG/M metagenome (GOLD analysis project Ga0222719, IMG submission 165039) | Estuarine water microbial communities from San Francisco Bay, California, United States - C33_34D | ecosystem: Environmental > Aquatic > Marine > Unclassified | place: USA: California...
TTCTTCCGTGTCGTTCCAAGCGATGCGTTACAAGGTCAAGCACTCAGCGCAGTTGTACAAGCCGACATGCCAGCCGATAGTTCAGTAGGATTAATCCATATGACTAACGCATATGGAGCAGGTCTTGCAGATTCTTTTGCGGATGATTTTACTAATTCATCAGGTAACACTCTTTGCACAAGAATAGGCTACGAAGAAACAACAACTGATTTCTCTGCAGCAGTTCAATCAATGGTTGACAATGGCTGTACTTCTGCAGTATTAGTATCATATGCGGCAGATGGTGGAATGATTATCGATGAGATGGCTTCACTCGGTTGGGTAGGTCAAGTATACGGTGGAGATGGAATCGCTGAAGAAGGTCTTGCAGCAGATACATCTTCTAGTGTTGATGGTGTAATTGCTACAAAACCAGCAGCTGGATCAATGGGTACTGTAGGATATGTATTCCAAGGTCTTTGTGCACAATCAGCTGATTGTGCTGGTGGTATCTACACTGCTGAAGCATTCGATTCAGTTGTTGTAATGGCATTAAGTGCATTCGCTCAGATGGCATCCCCAGGTGCAACTCTAAGCCAAGTAATTATGGCTACAGGTCAAGGAGTTGAAGGAGCAAGTGGAACGATTTCTTTCCTTCCTAATGGAGACGTCCCTGGTGCAGGATACTGTGTTGGAGATTTCACTGAAGACGTAGATGGAAACGTTGCATTTACTTGCAACCGTAGCTGGGACCCAGCAAACGGAATGTCTTGAATAATCTAATTGATTAACGAGATACGTAAAGCAGTGTGGCGGATTTTCCGCCACACTGCCCTTTTTTTTAAAATAAATCTTAATATTTCATGTGTGTGTGTAGGTAATGCTCCAACAGATAAGTGAAAATTATAACCAACTTTCTAATTCATTTTCTACTACACAAAAGAGATTGATTATCGTATCTATATTATTCGTAGATTCACTAATATTCGGTTTAACTTATGGAAAAGGTTTGTTAAATTTTGTAGATACGTTATTATTAGATAAATTACCGACAGACCTAATTTGGTTGATGCAGATTATAGAATCTATTACTGCTGGTTTCATCGTCGTTAAAATGTTCTTTGATGACATACCAAAAAGTAATCTGCGAACTACATTAATTTTCTTATCACCGATATTTCTCCTCATGATAGTGTTTGTCACACTAGAGGCATTACTCCAAGGATTGGAAACACGAGCTACTATTACATTAGATTTGATTTCAATTTCAACAGGAACTCTAACCTGGGCCTCTACATATCTTGCCATTGCGATAGGTCTTACTTTGACATATAAAGTTCAGAGATATGGAAATTTTGCCCAATCAGAATTCTTCATGATAGGAATGTATCTAGCGATGATATTAGTTTGGAGCGATTATTTTGTACCGATGTATGATGCTCCTCGCGATGGGGTCCTAACATGGTCAGTTTTATGTTGGACACTACTGGGGGCATTTGTCCTTACTGGAATCGCTGGGATAATAATTGATCGCCTCGTTTATCGCGGTTTTCGTGAAGAAAATGCATCACCTCAAGTAATGATGATTGCCTCTTTAGGAGTTGCATTGATACTTCGAGCTTTGACCTACTTACGTTTCGGTTCTTCTAGGAATATGTTCGAACCAGATTCAGATTGGCGAATGCCAACCATGCGCTGGGAACTTCCAACTACAAAATTCCGATTTAACTTGGGTGAGAGGAATTTAAATTCTGCAGAACCATTCTGGGATTCTAATGGTAATGGTGTCTATGACAGAGGGAATAACGGTCTATTAGAGTCTTTTACTGATTTAGATGGCGATAATCGTTGGGATGCTGGCCAGAGCTATAATCATTATAATTGTGAACAAACAGGAGTTAATGAGGCAACCGGTGAACCTATTTTATCACGAATTGTCAGCGAAGATTCAAGACCATTTTTTGAACTATATGATACTAATATCGACTGTATTACTCAGGCAACAACAAATTATGCTTACTATAAGGGAATAGTCCCCGTAGTCATTTTCTCATCTGTTGCAATATTACTTCTTTTACTTACAAAAACACGTCTTGGACGGAAAATGCGCGCTGTAGCAGATAATCCCGAACTTGCAGCTAGTAGTGGAATCAATGTTGAACAGATTCAATTGACTAGTGCGTTCTTATCGGCAGGGATTTCTGGTTTAGGTGGAGCTATTTTTGCTATAACTTTAAGATATAATCCTGAAACTGCATTCACTCTACTTTTACCATCTTTTGCAGTAATCGTTTTAGGTACAATTGGTTCAATTCCTGGAGCCATTATTGCATCTTTAATTGTGGGTTTTGTGCGCGCCCTTTCATCTCCTGTTTTAATCGGAATAGGAAGTCCTTTAGGACGTTCAAATTATACTGCTATGGATGGAGTAATGCCCTATATTTTCCTCGTTGCAGTATTGATGATTATGCCGGAAGGAATTGGTGACGCTTATGAAAAATGGAAAGTTGACAGGCTAAGGAGCAAAAGGTCCAGAGAGGAACAGAGACGTCAGTCCGGTGAATCAGGCAAACCTTCAAAATTTGTCACCTTCATACTTGCAATATTCCCATTAACCGCTTTACTAGGGCTACATAATTGGTGGAATAATAGATCTGATAGAGCCCAAAGTTTAGCATTTTTGAGTTTAGGTGGATATTCGATACATCGCCTTCTTCTTTTCGTTAAGAGAAATTCCTTCTCATCCGGTACATGTTCTGAAGCCTGTGTATCGAATACAGATATCGATACTAATTTGGGATTAATTGCTGGTTCTGATGGAGTTTTACAAGCCGAAGATTCCCCATATTTTACAGATACCATATCTGATATTGATATCTCTTGGTTTGATTTGATGCAAACGGAAATATGGTTTGTTGATTTCCTAACATCAATTGATAATCTACTATGGCCCCTTTTACCAATTATTATTTATGCAATCGCATTATTTCAGTGCCAAGAATATATATCCGATGAGAGTATGTCAAAGGATACAAAAAAAGACATAGATACTATCTCCAAATTATCTATATTCCCAATCATAAAATATCTTCATAATTTCATATCTCTAGTGAAAAATAAGTATCTAGGATTAGTTTCAATTATTGATTCTTTTGTTAAACCTATGACGTCTTCTATTAGTGATAATTTATCTAAGAATAAAAATGATATCAAACAAAAATTCCCTATTCTTTCTAACCGTATGAAATATGGTAGAGAAGGTATACTCGGATCTAACATAATGTTCGTAATCATGTTAATCGTACTGATATCATTTTTAATTTGGCTTCCAATTTCAGACTCTGATAATATGAATTTTAGTAAAACATTACAAATTTCTAATGTTCTATTGACTCTTTCTATATTTATTCTGATGTCCTTTTCTTTGAATTTACATACTGGAGTTACTGGTATGGTTAATTTTGGAGTAATTTTCTTTGTTGGGATAGGTGCGATTACAGTTGGAATTTTAACTGCACCTACTGATGTACATGGGTATGCCTGGCCAGTAATACCGGCGACTGTAGTTGCAGTACTACTTGCTGCAGCATTCGGATGGGCTCTAGCGTATCCTACAGCTCGTCTAAGAATGGATTATTTCGCTATAGTGACAATTTCTCTTGGAGAGATTGTCAGAGTTTTACTGGCAGGAGAGCCATTACTAAGAGTCGGCTCAATAGGTTCAGCGATTGGTATTTCCAAGTATACATTGCCACTTAAACAATGGTGGTTTTGTGGTTCAGGAGTTTCAATTGGCCCCGATTCTGATTACATCAGTGCTGACGCATGCAGGAATGATGAGTTATTATTAGGTCCTGCAAATAAGGTTGGAGAATTATTGAATCTGTCAGATGTAAACGGAGTAGTAGAACCAGCACCTTACATGTTCTTATTGGCAGTAATGGGAATGGTCTCAGTAGTCCTAGTATGGTGGCTTTTAGAAACAATCCTCTCATCACCATGGGGTAGAATTTTGAAAGCAATTAGGGAAGATGAAGAAGTCGCTCAACATCACGGACACGACGTTCTTACTCACAAAGCAGCAAGTCTTGCTTTAGGGGCAGGAATAGCGGGACTTGCGGGAGTTCTTTGGGCATGGAAACTAACAGGCTTCGAACCGTCGATAATGGCGCCTGCTCGTTCTACCTTCCTTGTTTGGGCAGCTTTCATTATTGGTGGTAAAGCAAATAATAAGGGGATGATAATTGGGGCTTTTATTATCGTCCTAATGGAATTCGTATTCAATGTACTCGTAGCAGCACAAGGGTCCCCTGATTTGCCTCTTTACACAACCGCAGACCGTATAGATAGACTATTCCAATGGCTTGTAACTAGTCAATGGGAAGCAACTAAAATATTTATTGTAATTGTAATTATTGGATTATTATTGAAACATAGGGCGACAATAGACATCGGAGCCTCAGGGGTATTCATATTCTTATTCACATTGATAATGATGGGTGAGCGTTCCATTGACGAATCATTTACAGGAGGGGTAATTAGGGCAGATATGGCTTATGTGAAAGTATTATTGATTGGATGTTTAATGTTATTTTCTCTCAAATTAAATCCGAAGGGACTAATACCCGAGGTACCATTTAGACCAAATAAGAATTTGATAGTTGTAGAATCTAAAGACGTACAAATTGAAGGAGAGAATAGTTAATGAAACCAGTACTTAGAGTCGAGAATCTTCGTAAAGAATTCGGAGGACTCGTTGCTGTAAAAGATGTTTCTTTTGAAATTTTTGAAGGAGAATTTGTTGGACTAATCGGTCCCAATGGATGTGGTAAATCAACTACATTCAATTGTATTAGTGGCTTATTAAATCAGACAACAGGGAAAGTAGAAATTTATGGAAAAGATGTATCAAAGATGAGACCAGATCAGATACATAGTTTAGGTATGACAAGAACTTTCCAACACACTCGTCTTTGGCGAGAAATGACAGTTATTGAAAATTTATTAGTACCCCCAAGAAATCAATTTGCTCCCAGTGTGATTAAGTCATTACTGTTGCCCAAATCTCGTAAAGCAGAAGAAGAAAGATTACAAGAGGCGTATAATATTCTAGAAGAATTAGAAGTCCCTCATATGGCTGAAAATTTAGCAAATGAATTATCTGGAGGACAGTCAAAATTAGTTGATATTGGAAGGTCAAGAATGGGTTCGCCAAAACTACTTTTACTCGATGAACCCGTTGCAGGTGTAGCAGGTCCATTAGCAATGAAAATCTTCAATAATCTAAGAAAAACAGTAGATGAGACTGGAATTTCTATTCTTATTATAGAACACAATATGGATTTTATTCTTAGGCAAGGAGTTGATAGGATTATTGTTATGAATGAAGGAGAAGTTCTAATGATAGGCACTCCGGAAGAAGTGAAATCAAATAGGGCTGTAATCGAAGCATATCTCGGTTCCGCAGGAGAAGAGGAGTGAGTATATTGAGTAGAGTGTTAGATGTAAAGGGACTCAATGGAGGATACGGCTCAGTACAGATTTTGTATGATATTGATTTGCATGTAGAGGAGGGTGAATTTGTTACGATTATTGGACCAAATGGGTGTGGAAAATCTACTTTTATTAAGACAATATTTGGTATAGCTAGCTACTACTCCGGAGATGTACTTCATAATGATGAAGATGTATCCGGTTGGCGTACAGATCAATTAGTAAATAGAGGAATTGCATATGTCCCTCAAGTGGATAATGTATTTCCCTCTCTAACAATCTATGAAAATCTCCAGATGGGTGGAAATAGCCTCTCCAATTTAGTTCTTAATGAAAGAATTGAGCGCGCTTTGAATATGTTCCCTGATTTGAAGGAAAGAGTCCATGATTTAGCAGCCTCTCTATCGGGCGGTGAGAGACAAATGTTAGCCATTTCACGTGCTTTGATTTCTAATCCTAAATTTTTATTATTAGATGAACCAACTGCTGCATTGAGTCCCTTGTATCAACAACAAATCATTGAACGAATAGATGCTCTGAGAGATGAAGGAATCACAGTTTTAATCGTTGAACAAAATGCACGTTTAAGTCTTTCTCGCTCAGATAGAGGATATATTTTTGCAGGAGGAAAAGTAGTTCATTCAGGAGATGCTCAGCATATTTTAACAGATCCAGAGATAGGCGAATATTTCCTTGGTTCACATTGAAATGTAGAAACTATTTCCTCGATAATACCGTTTCTGCGGCAATTGGTATGAAATGTAGAGAGTTCCCTAAGCGATGCCCATCCTCAACCTCAATCAATTCGACAATTGAACTAGATTCGGCGACTTTTCTGGAGGATTCTATTGGTACGATTTCATCAGATAGGCCGTGTATTATTACTGTTGGATGTTTAATCTCAGGCCATGACATCTTTTGAGCACTAATCATAAAATCCCAGTTCAATTTAATTTCTTTGTTCAGTCCATGATGAAAATAAGGTCTGAAACCTCTATTTTCCCATTCATTCAGCCCCTCTTCTCCTACAATATTTTGAAAATTTTCTGCTAAACCAAATGCTGGAGCCATCAATACTATCTTCATCTCTTTATGCTCTAATTCATTAGCCGCATTTGCTATTGCCAGTCCTCCATAAGACGACCCCATAATTAAATCAAAATCACCAATTTCAGAAATCTTATCAAGAACCACTTTTGTTTGTTCAGCAATCGTCCAACCCCTTTGACTCATATCGATAGAAATAACATTCCAACCTAGATTTTCTATAATCCATGTGGGTTTTGAACCATTAGGACTGCCTTCAAGTCCATGAGCCCAAAGAACTTTCAATTTATCACTCCATATCACAGAATTTTAGTGCGACAAAATCTGTATCAGTCGGTACTCTCTTCATAGCATTAGAATCCAATACTCGCAGATGTATCTCGCCAACTACATGTATGGTTGCATGATATAGGTGTCCTCCATGCACTGAATGGCCATTATCTGACATTAGAGTATGTAGATGAGTAAAAGGTCCGCCTGGCCCAGGAGCTAGATTACCTTGTGTAGATAGCAATTCCATTGGGCCTTCATGAACTAAGGTCTGATAAATTCCATCTGAATCTAAGTATCCCATCTGAATATCCCTCACTCTCCCAATCCCACTAGTAATTACTGCGCAATCAATACCATGTTCCGAAAGACTCTGAATAGACTGATGTATTTCTTCCCCGGGGTCCAATCTCAAAAGAACATCATCACCTATTCTACTAAATTCCATGAATGCCGATGGGAGTCATAAACTTTAATCCAACGCTCCTTAATTTTCTTATACTCGGCGATTTATTGAAAATGTTCCAGTGGAAGTTTAATATTAGATTTTTTATTCATGATTTTACTTTGGAACTCCAATAGAAACAAAGGGGTATCCCAAATCATCCAATTTGGTTATAGACTGCAAGTACTTCGGAGCAAAGCCCGGAGATGAACAAGAATGACAATGGCAGCACATGACTCCTCTGCTCGTTGGAAAACTTTCTTTTTAGAGGCCAAAGAAACTGAGATATTTACTTTACTTTCTAAACAGTCCCTTACTCCTACTCTTTCCATACCATTTCACGAATTACAGGCCTTTGACCCAGACTTTGCAGAAGATATTTTACAATTTCCAAGACAAATATTGAACACTGGTAAAGATACACTTAGAGAAATATGTAGAGAACGTGGAGAAGACTTGGACGTAATACTTAGAGTTGGGGAATTACCTAGAGATAGCCGTAGAGCGATTAGAGAAATAGGCTCCTCAGATATTGAAAAACTCCGTAGTAGTGATGTTCAGGTAATCAAGATTTCAGAGATTAAACCCAGAATGCATATTGCAGCATTCCAATGTGAAGCCTGTGGAGTTACCCAAGAAATTATTCAAAATAATGAGAGAGAACTAATTGAACCAATTCGTTGTCTCCCCACAGATCAAGGAGGATGTGGAGAAAATGCTGGCAGGGGCGGAGCAACCCGTTTTAATCTCGTATTCAATGTTTCAAGACTCATAAATAATCAATGGATAGAAATCCAAGAATTGCCAGAGTCTGTTGAAAGCGGGGCTCAACCTGGCCGTGCAAAAGTACTTCTTGAGGGAGATTTAGTGAACAAGCATTTACCCGGCCAAAGAATAGTAGCTAATATGATTCCAGTAGTATACAGCGAGGTTATAAAAAATAAGAAAACGCCTATGTTCGATATAATATATCATTTAATTAGCTCTGAACATGAATCCGTTCCATTCACAGAAATTAAGATTACAGACGAAGAACAAGAAGAAATATTAGCAATATCTCAAAGAGAAGATCTTCTTCGTTTAATGCAGAATTCAATAGCTCCTTCTATATTTTCAACGGGTGTAATGAATTTTGTTAAAAGGTCACTCGCACTACAATTATTTGGCGGTGTGTCAAGGAAAAATTCAGACGGAACTCGTACTAGAGGAGATATCCACATTCTAATAATGGGTGATCCAGGTGTTGCAAAATCTCAGCTATTGACTTACGTTTCAGAACTTTCTCCTCGCGGTAAGTTTGCATCAGGAGGGGGTGTTTCCGGTGCAGGATTAACAGCTGCAGCAGTTAGAGACACCTTCGCTGATGGAAGATTCTCTTTGGAAGCAGGAGTATTGCCATTATCTGATAGAGGGTTAGCTGCTATTGATGAGTTTGATAAAATATCTGATGATGACAGAAAAGTCATGCATCCAGCAATGGAACAACAGAGAATTGATATTTCCAAAGGAGGAATAACTGCTTCTTTACCTTCTAGATGTGCAATTATTGCCGCAGCTAACCCGAAAGATGGCCGTTTTTCTAACCGTGCGGCCAATACTAGCGTCATACGTTCATTCAAGGAAACAGGTTTGGAGGCTCCACTGGCTTCTAGATTTGATATAATTTGGATGATGAGGGATGAGGTTAAAGCAGAAAATGATGAAATGATTGCTAAACATATTCTACGTAGTCGTACAAGAGGCGTCCCCGAAGCTCTTATTGATGAATTTGTAGCAATGGATCCTGTTGAAGAAGATAAAGAACAGATCATTAAGGAAGGAGTTGATGGGACAGAACACCTCAGTCAATCTTTCCTTAGAAAGTATATTGCATTCGCTAAAAGAAATTACCATCCTAACATAGATAAAGACGTCATGGCACTAATTCTCGAGTATTATGTCCAAGAAAGACAATCTTACGGACGAGAAGATACAGATGAGGGTGGAGAATCAAATGTAGTTCCAATTACTGCTAGGGCGTTAGAGGCACTAATCAGACTTACAGAGGCTCATGCACGAATGTTCCTTCGTGAAGATGCCACTGCCGAAGATGCGAAGGTAGCACTAGCAGTGTTCAAGCATTGGAGAGAAGAATCCGGAATAGAAGATGAGTCTGAATTTTCAGGAACGTCTGTTAAACAGAGAAACATAAGTGTGATTGTTAAAAATATAATCCGTGATATTTGTACTGAAAATGGCAATATAGCCACGATTTCTGCAATTTACAATAGAGCATTAGCCAAAAAAATAGACGAATCAACAGTTGATAGAATTATCCAACAAATGCGTACTAGTGGGATATTATTCCAACCAAAAAATGATGAATATAGTTTTGCTTAGCCCCGTTCATCCTATGAAAGAGAACCTAGTCGTGATTAATATGGAGCCACGAGGAGACATCAATTCTCCGAGTAATTTAGATCCTCAAAGTCTGGGTTTTATGTGTGGTTTAGAGATCCATCAACAATTAGATACTGGAAAATTGCACTCTCGTATGCCTAGCCAATTGTTCGATTATTCATTAAATGAAATACCCGAAAACTGGGCACGTTCTCAAAGAAAATTACGAGCAGCCCAAGGAGAAGGGGGCCAAATAGATATCACTGCACGTTTCGAATCACGTAGAAATCGGTCTTTTGTCTATATCCAACCTCCTAACGCTGGTTTGATTGAGTTAGATGAGGCACCACCATTGAATCATGACAATAATGCTGTCGATGCAGTGTTGACAATGGCGGCAATGATGAAAGCCAAACCAGTATCTTCAATGCAGGCCATGAGAAAAACTGTAGTTGATGGTTCTAACACTAGTGGTTTCCAGAGAACAACATTAGTCGCAACTGATGGAGTAATTGAAACTGATGTAGGCGCAGTAGGTATTGACGTAGTTTGCCTCGAAGAAGATTCAGCCAGGAAATTAGAGAGTGAATTAACCCCAGAGGGCGAGGTGGTTTACTATACTCTAGATAGACTTGGAATGCCTTTAGTCGAGATTGCAACAGCCCCAGATATTCGAACTCCAGAACATGCAAAAGAGGTCGCTTTGCATCTTGGCACATTATTACGTGATACCCGTTTAGTTAGGAGAGGATTGGGTTCCATTAGACAAGATCTGAATGTCAGTATTGCTTGTGGTGTAAGAGTAGAAATCAAAGGCTGTCAAGATTTAGATTGGATTCCTAAAATAATTCGGTTAGAAATGGCTCGACAATTACATATGTATCGGTTATGTAATCAATTACGACAAGAAGCAGACCTCCCTCTTTTACCTCCAGATCGTAGACTAGACTCTAAACCAGTTGAAAATAGAGTTGCTCTATCTGCCTTATCTAGACTTCCATTTCAGACTCATGATTTGACAGATGTTTTTTCTAATTCTTCATCCCAAATGATACAAAATTCAATACTATCGGGTTCTGTTGTTATGGGCCTTAAACTGAAAGGATTTTCAGGGAAAATTGGTTGCAAAGAAATAGACGAAAATGGCTCACAGTTACCTCGTCTTGGAAGAGAGTTAGCAAGTTCTGCCAAGCAAGCAGGAGTAGCCGGTATTTTCCATTCTGATGAATTACCTGCTTATGGCATTACAGAAAAAGAAGTCATTAATGTAAGAGCTGCAATGTCATTATCTGAATCCGACGCTTTCATATTATGCGTAGCACCTAGTTGGCAGGCAAAATTAGCTCTTGAATCAGCCCTACTCAGGGCAAGAGCAGCCTATCATAGAATACCTGGCGAAGTTCGCAACGTCATAATTAGAAAAGGCTCTCCCGAAGACGGAACTACTACTGCTATGCGGCCTTTGCCCAGTGGTGCACGCATGTATCCTGAAACGGATATACAAATATTGAACTTAGAATCTCACAGATGGGAGAAAATTAGTAACAATTTACCTATGGATAAGCAGCAGAGATTGTTAAGACTACAAAAATATGATATTTCAAGTAATCAGGTTGAAGCAATATTGGGGAATGAATTAGATGATATATTTGTGTCAGGATTAACAGATAATGAGTTATCGTCCCCAATTCTTCCTGCCAAGCCATGGGCATCAATTTTATTAGACAATTCAAGATCTGAGATTTCTAAAAAATCTGATATACCGATATCAAATATACCTTGGGAATTATTAGCACTATTGGTGTATTCAAAAGAGCAAGGAGTCCTTACTAGGGAAGGAATAGTTCCTATGGGTTGTAAGTATCTATTGAGTTCTGATGAGGATTTTTCTACATTCGATAAAAAAATAGATTGGTTATCTAAAACAGCTGAAATCGAAGGATTTGCTCCTGCTGACAGCTCCTCTGTAGAGGAGGTAATTGACGCAATAATTTCGGATAAGATAGACTTCATCAAGGACAAGGGAATGGCCGCAGTAGGTCCATTAATGGGGATGGTTATGGCAAATCTTGGAGGCTCTGCAGATGGTAAATTAGTTAATTCGATTTTATTGGAAAAAATCAAGCAAGTAGAAAAGTAATTTTTCTGGTAATCCTACCTTTGTCAATATTAATCTACTTTGTTACAACCCGTATGGTTTCCATGTCTACTTTAATCACAACGATTGCGGTGATTATTGTAACGAGTTTATTAGGATATTTAGCCTCTTCAGAGCAATATAGACTAAAATTTGCTTCAGTCATATTTCTTGTTATGCTATTACTTTCATCAAGTACATTATCTTATGAATGGAGTAGAATGACTTCAGAGCTAGTAGATAATGAAGAAGACCCACATCATGGCCTACCAGATATCTGGAATGGTAAGCAGGTGGTTTGCTTCCATTTTCCTGAGGGGGCATCTCCACCCGAATTCTCTGATGGTAGGCATCACATAGACTATGATGGTACGGATTTTAAGATAGATAGAAATTGGGATTCAACAGGCGCTTGTGTTGGCGGATTTGAAGGATATGAAGTAGGTATAGATTTACTGAATGCAGCTGTAGAAGTAAGACCAAACCTTCTTGCCCTCAATATCACTGAATTTTCTTTTGGAATAATGGTAGATTCTATCGGAGGAGTAATTCCTTGTGAAGTATATACTTGTGCGGAAGATTGGTCTTCAGGGGCATATTGGGAAATATTAAACGATGGAGCATACTCAATGATCGGTATTTCTGATTTAGCATTGAATGATGATACAGTAGTTACTTGGCAAATTAGAGTTTATTGATTTAACAATAACTGCATCCAATAAAAATTGTATATTTTCTCCATCTTCAAGATTGAATCAGAGTAATCATCAATAACATAATCACATTGGACTGCTTACCTATGTTATTCGATGCGCATGCAACGGCTCTTTCTCCTAATGAACAATTTGTTCTAGATTTGGTGATAGTAACGGTTGCAGTTGCTTCATTGATATTTACAGATAATAAGTTTAAGTCGAAGAAACCCGGTTTAATTTTTACAATTCTAGTAGTTTTAGCAATTTCTGGAAGATTACTCTTAAATCCAATTCCGAACGTTCAACCAGTCACATTTTTGGCAATAATGGTAGGTATTTATTTCGGCATTTCTTACTCAATAGCCTTTGCGACTGTAGTCACGCTTTCTTCTAATGTAATGCTAGAACACGGCATTTGGTCTAACTACCAAATAATCGGTTGGGCATCTGTAGGAATATTAGCAGCATTATTAAGAAATCAATTCATCCAAAATGAGAAATTAAATATCAGAAATCTTGCAATTTTCGCAGCCTTTTCTGGATTCTTATTTGACTGGATAGTTTCCTTGAGTATCCTTCACAATGTGGACACATCATTCTTCCTAATCTATCTCTTAAATGGATTTTTCTTTGACTTATTACATGCGGGCGGAAATGTCGTATTTGTTGCTTGGTTTGCGAATCCACTGAGTGAATTAATGAATAGACATACTAACCTTACAAATTCTAAGGCGGTGCCTGAACTTGTCTCAAACTAATGAACTGACAATGGTATTGGTCACTAGGAGTGATCTTACATTATCGAAAGGCAAGCTTGCTGCGCAGTGCAGTCACGCAACTGCAGAATGCATACTCAAAGCAAAACGAATTGCCCCTAAGATATTAGAAAAGTATCGCGCTAATGGTGCAAGAAAAATTGTTTGTAGTGCTAGTAACCTTGAGAGTCTAAAACGTATCTTCGGTGAAGCGAATGAGGCTGGATTGATTTGTTACATGGTAAAAGATGCTGGACATACCGAAATACCATCAGGTACAGTAACAGTAGTAGGAATAGGTCCAGGACCGCGTTCTACTGTAGATACAATTACTAGTAGTCTACCACTTGTAAAATAGTTTAGAATTATTTTACGGCTAAACTGGAGGATTTTCATCCCCCAGTCTGCCTTACGATTTTTCATTGAATTATTGTTTTTTCAAAGATTCTCATCGATCTTACCAGCAATCATTGCTCCAAGACCTACGACTAAACCATCTACTACCCATGTACTAGCTGAGTTCACTATGTCATCTCCACCACTTAATAGGTTAGATGCCATATCATGTGCTCCACCAACACCCATACCTAGGGCACCAGCAGCCATTACAATAGCAATAGCAGTCATCCAAGCATCACAACGGCTATGAATAGTGCCAATTATTGCTCCAGCAGCTAACATAGTCACCATTGGCCACAAATCAAATGACCACATATCTCCTGCTGCATATCCTGTTTCAATTTCCCCACCCTCAGTCATCATTAGGATAGCTGCGGCAGCACCGATCACTTGTGCAATCAAACGCATACCATTGTTCATCCAGTTATCTTGGTCTTGCATATCGCCAGTCATTATGGTCATCCACGTAAACATAGGCAGAATATGTGCGCCAGCCATAGCAGTCATTGCTGCAGCAAGCACTAATCCAGCCATAAGGCCGTCTGACCCCATACTACCTAGAACTAACCAAGAGACTACGAAAGCGCCTCCAATTTCACTCATCATTACTTTTTTATCTATTTCCATATATTTTTCCTCCCACGTATGGGCGCTTTTGCGTAATTCGGAGAGTATATAATAACCAATGGTTGAAAAACGTCTTAAAACCTCTATTCATAGGCTTTTTCCGAATCGCGGTGTAATATTTAACACTTGATAATAATTAGTAAAGTTAGTGTCTTTTAGGACAAATTATTATTTTTAACAAATATACTATTATTGATAGCAATAGTCATCAATAGATAGGTGTTGAGAGACATGTGGTTGAACAGGTCGCACTAGACTCTAAAGTCCGTAATATACTTTTATCAGAGTGTGACGGACTATCAAATTTAGTAGATTGGCTAGACAGTATCGATAGACGCCCAGGACTTGATGAATTAGATTCTAAATTAATATCCACTGAAGTAAATATTCCTGCTCTTAAGAATTGTATTGGTTATGCCGAAGATGGCTATCAAAGAAATGTTATCAAAAAAAACGAGCATTATGAATTAGTTGCTATATGTTGGACTCCAGGTCAACTAACTCCCATTCACGATCATGTAGGTAGTGATTGTGCTTTCAAAATAATAGCTGGTATTTCTACCGAAACTACATACGAACTTAATGGTGAAGGGCTTGCATATCCTGTGGGAGTCAGAGATTATTTAGCAGGAGAGATTTGTGCTAGTGATGAACCAGATATACACAGAGTTTCCAATAATTCAGATAGCGAACTTATCAATCTTCACGTGTATACGCCACCTCTACATGCATACCATGTTTACGAACCAGCAGCATAGTTCAAAGTTGTAAATCTTTTTTGTATTGTTCAAAAACTTCAGTGAATAGTCGAATATCTGATTCAAATGTTTCAGGCAATAAAGGGCCAAAAGAGAATCTAAAGAATCTCGAATAAGGGGTCACATAGTTTGGGTCTTTGGAGTGCGGCCTAGCCATATCGCAGTCAGAAGCACACAATATGGCAGCACCTTTCTTGAATAATCTATTATTCAACTCTTTACTTGTCATACCTTCTGGGAGCTCAAGCCAGTGGTAGAATCCCCCATTACCAGTATACACACCTAGTCCCATTTCTTCGAATGCTTTACCATATCTCTCACGTTGCCAATTATAATGCTCTTCTACTGCCTTTCTTGCTTTTTCAACGCGAGTTGGCTCTAGTAATTTAACTGCATATAATTGAGATGGGTGACTTACTCCACCCATCCCGAAACTCGAGTAATTAGACAAAGTTTCAACATTCTTTTTACTAGCAATAATCCAACCAACTCTAATCCCGGGAGATTGAAGACCTTTGGTACATGCTCCTGCAATGAATACGTTGCTATTATCAAGATCATTAACAAACTGTATCCCGCTCACGGATGGTGAATGAAACATTTCATATGCTTCATCAAGAAGAATGCCGTTTCCTGCTTGCTCTGCTAATTGGATTAATTCTCGGAGTTCATCTCCATGACGAGTTTGACCAGAAGGATTCTGAGGATTGGAAATTATTGGCATAAGCCGAGTTTTAGCAT
>Ga0222719_10002812_pt1 | contig 15700 bp, 17 predicted proteins | sample C33_34DmetaG_FD_165039 | JGI IMG/M metagenome (GOLD analysis project Ga0222719, IMG submission 165039) | Estuarine water microbial communities from San Francisco Bay, California, United States - C33_34D | ecosystem: Environmental > Aquatic > Marine > Unclassified | place: USA: California...
CATTAAAGTTGTAATATCACTGTAAGGAATAAACTATGGCAACTAATTTAACTGAAACCACTTTTCCAAGTACTTATAAAGATGATTTTACTGACAGTGCTGGATTTCACAAGATACTTTTTAACTCGGGAAAAGCACTTCAAGCTCGTGAGTTAACGCAACTTCAAACAATATTACAAAAACAAATACAAAGATTTGGCGATAACATATTTAAAGAAGGTGCTGTAGTTAAACCTGGTGGTGCAAGCATAAATCAAAAATATGAGTTTATAAAATTAAATACAGCAATTAACACACTTCCAACTGATACATCTTCTCTAGTAGGTACGTCGTTTATTGGTCAAACTTCAGGCGTCATAGTTAAAGTCTTACAGGTTGTTACTGCAACTGGATCAGATCCGGATACACTTTATGTTCAATACACAAATACTAGTTCTGGATCAGCAGGAACTTCTACAGTACGTATGACAGCTGGTGAAGACATAAACAACGGATCAGTTACGTTAACAGTACAAACAGTAAATACTGCAACAAATCCTGCAACAGGTGTTGGAATATTAATTACTCTACTATCCGGAATATATTACGCTCGTGGACATTTTGTATTTACTGAAGATCAATCAAAAATTCTTTCTAAATATAGTGATGTAGCTAATGCAGATGTAGGTTTTAAAGCTGTAGAATCTATTGTTTCTTCTATTGATGATGAAACATTATTTGATAATCAAGGGGCCGTGCCTAATCTTACAGCGCCTGGTGCTGACAGATATAAAATTGAATTAACAGTAGCAGAAAAAACAGAAATTAATTCTGACGAAAATTTCATACATGTTGTAACTGTTAAAGACGGTGTTATATATAGTGCTGTAAGTCAAAATGATGCTTATAATGTCCCAAACAAAGTTGTTGCTAAAAGAATATTTGAAAATTCTGGTGATTATTTTGTTAAACCTTTTACTATAAATTTTTCTCTTGATTCTCAAAATACACACTTGCAATTAAATGTAAGTCCTGGAACTGCTGTAGTTGACGGATTTAGAGCTTCAAGAGACTTTCCTACAACTTTAAGGGTGTCAAGATCAACATCAACTATTAGTATAAACAACGATGTTATTGGCACAGATTTTGGTAACTACATATTTGTTGACAATGGAACTTTTGGAGACTCAGCCGCTTTTGGTATTCCAAATATTGATGTATTTGAAAAGTTAGATTTAAAAGATGGCCTTGATTATACAGGTACTACTATTGGTACAGCAAGAGTTAAAGCAATAAATGAAGATGGTAATAAATTAAGATATTATTTATTTGATGTAAAAATGAATAGTGGTCAAGCTTTTAGAAACGTTAAAAGTATTGGAACCAGTACATCAAGTTATTTTAGGCCAACATTAGAAAATGGAAAAGCAGTTTTAAAAGAAACAAACAACAATACTTCTTTATTTAAATTAAGTAGAATTAGGCCTCAGTCTTTAACTGATATATCATTTGCTATTCAAAGAAGATTTACTACAGTATCAAATGCTTCCGGCGAAGCATCAATATCTTTATCGGCAGGAGGTGAAACTTTTGTAAACACAGACGATTGGGTAATTGGAACAGATAGTGATGTATATTTAAATGCTGGCATTTCGGGCAATGGTAGTACATCAGCAACTTTAACAGGATTACCAGGTAATCAAGCAATTGAAATATTAGGATACGTCAATAAAAGTGCAGCATCAATAAAAACAAAGAGATTAAAGCAAAAAGCAATTACGGTAAGCATAGACTCTGATGGAAATGGTCAAAAATTCTTACCATTAAATAAGGCAGATATCTTTGATGTTCAAGATGTTTTAAAAGCTGGTGACAGTAGTATAAGTTACTTTAATAGATTTACATTAGACGATGGTCAAAGAGATAACCATTATGATTTAGGAAGATTACTTCTTAAAGGCGGGCAGTCTGCGCCTTCTGGTGGCGTATTTATAAACTATAGGCATTTTGAACACGGTGTTTCTGGAGACTTTTTTGCTGTTAACTCTTATACAGGTCAAGTTTCATATGATCAAATTCCTAAGTACAGATTTAGTAACGGCGAAAGAATAGAATTATATAATTATCTTGATTTTAGATCTGTCATGGACTCTGCGGGCGAATTTAGTAACTCAACATTAGGAGCAAGAGTTATTGAGTTACCACAACCAACTAGTCTTGTTACTGCTGACATTACATACTATCAAGCAAGAGCTGGAAAATTAGTTATTGATAAAGATGGAATTATAAGATTCGTTGTGGGAGCTCCTGGGTTTAATCCAAGTACACCAATAAAACCTGATGGTACTCTTGGACTGTATGATATTAGACTTAATGCAAATACATTAAATGATTCTGATGTTATAATGAGAAAGATTGAACATAAACGCTTTACTATGAAAGATATTGGTTTATTAGAAAAGAGAATTGATAAGTTAGAGGAAATTACTTCATTGAGTGCATTAGAACTTGATACAAAACACTTTCAAGTATTAGATTCTGCTGGAAATGATAGAACAAAGTCCGGATTCTTTGTTGATAATTTTGTTGATCATGCATTTTCTCAGTTGAGTGGAACTAACTATAGAGCAGCACTCGATCCTATAGAAAATGTCATAAGACCAGCATTCACTGAGGATAATGTTAGATTAATCTATGATTCAGCATCTTCCACTAACACTATAAGAAAAGGTGATAATATTTACATCGCTTATGACGAAACGCCATATATTGATCAAGATTTAGCGACAAAGGCGATTGTAATAAATCCATTTTCTGTTGTTATATATGAAGGTGTTACTACATTATCTCCAGCATCAGATGAGTGGCGAGATGTTAATCTTATTGCAGAAAGAACAATACAAGGCGGAACTCGTTTAAGTCCAACTCAAGCTTATAACTGGAATAACTGGTCTTGGAACTGGGGTGGAATACCAGCAGAAAACTTAGGAATTGGCTCGCAAACTAATAGAATTAACGGAACTGTAAATAGGGTTGTAAGTGAAGAAACAGTAATAGACGTTCTAGAAGATAGAGTAGTACAATCTGCATTGATACCTTTTATGAGACCTAGAAAAATATTTTTTAAAGCTGAAGGTTTAAGACCAAATAGTAGAGTGTTTCCATTTTTTGATGGCAATAATATAAGTGATTTTGCGAGATCCGAAACATTTCAATTTTACTCTGACTATGATTCAGATTTTGGTAATACTTTAAAAGGAATAACTGCTCATCCGGATGGAAGTACTAATTTAACTACAGATCCTAATGGTTCGATTTCTGGTTCTTTTATAATACCTAACAATGACACATTGAAAATAAGAACAGGTATAAAGGATTTTAAAATCTTAGATTTAAGTGTTAACAATGAAGCAGGAGCTTCAATAATAGCAAAAGCTAATTACGCAGCCACAGGTTACATTGATAATGTTGATAGAACATATTCTTCTACAAGGGTTCTTAATGTTCAAGGCGTAAGATTAAGAGATGAAGCTGTTTACACTGCGCAGTCAGGTGACAATGAAAGCACGTTTGGCGGTGGGACTACAGTATCAGAAGAAAATGCTACAGGAGGTGGAGGTTTTAGTAATGATCACTCAAACAGTGCTAATTCTGGTCTAGGTGGTCATGAAACATCAAGTAATTCGCCGTCAAATGCAAATGCAGGAGTTGATGAGGCAGGTGGTGATAATGGTGGTAGCTCAGATGGTACACATTGTTGTACAGCAGCACAAAAACGTGGTGATATGACTTTTACTGAAGTTAAAAAATTAAGAGCTTGGCATAGAAAACAGTCAATTGTTTGGCAAGAAGGTTATGATGTTTGGGGCAAAATTGTTGCAGATAATTTAGTTGCAAAGTCAAAATGGCAATCTGATAGAGTTAGAGACTTTTATTATAATAAAATATATGGAAAGAAATCAATTGGTTCATTATATGCCGATATCGTTATAACACCAATTTCAATGATAGTAGGAATATATAAAGTGATTAAAAAGAAATTTGAATTAAAGGACATAAAAAAATGGCAGTAACATCACTAGGTTATCAAATAAATAAACAACCAATTGCTCAGTCGTTTTTTGTAAGCGCTCAAACTGGAATATACTGCACCAAAGTTGATTTATTTTTTAGAAAAAAAGATTTATCTTTGCCAGTTCAAATACAAATAAGACCAATGGTTCAAGGTTTTCCGTCATCAAGTAAAATTATTCCGGGGACAATTAAAATGTTACCAGCAGGAAGTGTTAACGAAGATACTGATGGTCCTGAATTAACGCCGACCTCGTTTGAATTTGACGAGCCAGTCTTTTTAAAAGGTCAAGAAGACTATGCATTAGTAGTAATAGCTGACTCAAAAGATTATGAAATTTATATAGCAGAAATTAACGAATTTCAGTTTGGATCTACTGAAAGAAGAGCAAATAAGCAACCTGATTTAGGAAGCTTGTTTTATTCACAAAATGGTGTGACATGGACTCCTTCACAAAATCAAGACTTAACGTTTACTATTCATCAAGCAAAATTTAAGCACAAATCTGCAACTGCTATATTACATAATGCATCTCTACCTAAGAAAAAACTGTTAAATAATCCTTTCACTGTTTCTTCTGGTGATGCAACAGTGACTGTAAGACATATAGGTCATGGACTACAAATAGGTAATACTGTCGATGTAAGTGGTTCAACGTCTGTTGGTGGTATAAACGCATCTAGTATTAATGGCAAAAGAACAATAACAGCTATTGATTGGACTGGATATAGATTTGAAGCTGATAGTGATGCAGATTCTGATGCTATAGCTGGTGGAGCAAACGTGCTTACTACAAAAAATATTCCATATAGTTTAATTTATCCTTCAACACAAATGCTAGCACATCGTAATACCTTTGTAGCAGGTTCAATAAGAGCTACTACTGGAAAATCATTTGCAGGCCTTGAAACTGCGTTCCAAAAACAAACTGAATTTCAAACTATAAAATTTAATGAAAATAATCAAGCGCTTGAGCCGTACGTTATATTATTTGACTCAGCTGAAACCTCAGAATTTACTGAAGGTTTTGCAGGACAAAAATCACTTGATATGCAAATAAAGATGAATACTTTAGATTCTGATATATCTCCTATGATAGATTTACAAAGGACGTCTGTATCATTAATTGATAATATAATTGATAAACAAGATTCATCGTCTCCCAATGGATTCAATATACCATTAAATTATGTTGATGAAACTGCACCTACTGACGGTAGTGCTGCAGCAAAACATTTAACAAAAATAGTAACGCTTGAAGATGATGGTGTAGGATTAAAGATATTACTCACTGCTAACAGACCTAATGGAACTGATTTTCAATTATATTACAGAACAGCAACGTCTGATGAAGTAATTACTGATAAACCGTTTGTTTTACAGCCTGCTGAAACTACACTTCCTACTGATGAATCTATAGCGATTTTTAGAGAGTATAGATACTTAATAGGTGGTCAGGGTGGAGCATTACCAGCATTTACTAAGTTTCAGGTTAAGATTGTGTTTAGAAGTACAAACTCAGCTAAGGTCCCAAGAATAAGAGATTTAAGGATAATTGCATTGAGTGTATAATGAGTTATATTAAAATTGAAGGCCATAAAGGTTTTGTTAGAGATAAGAGAAGTGGTGCCATTATAAATACAAATAGAGAAGAAATAGAAGCAGCAAAAAAGCGTAAAGCTGAAAGATTGAATAAAGATAAAGAACTTGATAATTTAAAAGATGAAGTAAGTGATATAAAGAAAATGTTAACTAAAATAATAGAGAAGCTCGATGGCTAAAACAATTATAAATTTATCAGATCCAGTATCAACGTTCGTTAGTAAAACTAATACAATATCTGATCATATTGGAGATATAACACAATTAAATGTACCAGTTAGCGCAGATTCAGATATAGTACAAGCAATTAATTATATACATAGTATTTCAGAAAAAACTGATTCATCTGATATTATTAATCTTATAGACTCAGCATACGTACAAGCAAGACAAACTGGTGTTACACAATCTTCAATTATGCCTTTCTTTCAAAAAGATAGTGATAATGGTATAGGTTTAGATTCTTCAGAAGGAAGGTTTTTTATTCCTCCTCATACAGTTAATACTAGTATGATTGAAACATCTGCAATTACAACTGACAAAATAGCAGGAAGCGCAATAACTGGATCTAAAATCTCAGATGATCAAATAAATAGTCAGCATTATGTAACCGGATCAATTGATGCAGAACATCTTGCAACTGGTTCAGTGACTACTGACAAGATTCTCGATGATAACGTTACAACTATAAAACTTGCTGCCGGATCGGTGACTTCAGCAAAGATTGCTACCGACGCTGTTACATCTGGTGAAATAGCTGCCAATGCAGTTGGAACATCTGAACTTGCAGCAGATGCAGTTGGACAAGCTGAATTAAAAAGTGTTGTAACACTAAATATTTATAACTCGTCAGGAACTATTGTAAAAACGTTGTACGGCGCAGGAAGTTAAAAATGAATAGACCTCTGTATTATGATGGCTCAGGTGACACTATCAATCTCAGAGAGATGACTGATGCTAACCTTGAAAGATTAGTCTATTATACTCAAGTTGCTTATGCTACACAATTAAATTCTAACGGAAAAGGTTATATTTTTACTGGGTCAGGTGCAACTTCAATTGGTTCTCATCAAGATACTTTTACAGAACCAAATAATGAAAATAGAACACTTGCACCAACAGATGGCACTATTCAAACTCGACCGGGTTCACCAGGAATATCAAGTGTTAATGGAACAAACTATACATATCAACAAGATAGGACAGTTCCTTCATTTCCAAATACATCAACTTTAGACGCAAATTCTTATTTGCATTTAGATGGATCATACGATATTAAAGTGGAAACAGCTGAAAGTGAGATTATTAGTTCAATAATTAATACTGCCTTAACTAATTTAAAAAGCGGTAATGAAGTTGGATCATATAGAGTCGCCACATCAACTCCTAGCAGCGGAGGGGCTGGTACGTGGACCGATAAAGGTACATGGTTTATTGATAAGTATTATCAAAATAATGGTAATGTTACTTATAAATTATATTTAAAAAGATCACTTACTACAATTCCCGGTTCTAATATTCTTCCTTTAAAACTTTCTAGTAATGATTTAAGAGAGCATTCAAGTATTACAAATACAAGTGATCTCGTTCAAAATGTTCTATTACCTACTATGACAAGAAGATTGTCTACTGGAACATCATTATGTTATCAAGTAGTAAGTAGTGCACCTACAGGAGCTCAAGCAAGAGGTACAGTTACTAATAGGCGATTCACACAAGAAGGAACTCCTAGTCAATCAACAGAAGGCTCAGGTGCAAATGAAGTGTATGTGACTAATGCCACTATTAATACTAGTGGAACTCGATCGCTTGTAAGCACAAGATATTTAAAATATTTAGGATAAGTTATGGACAATAAAAAATCTAAAATTTCAAACGTAGTCTGGGAAGACGATGATAAAACTTTAATGAAAATATTTTTCGAAGATATGTCAAACGCTGTATTAGAATCTATTAACAGTAAAAGTTGGCTAGCAAAAAAAGCAAAAAAACAATTTAGTGTTGAAGATATTGACAAAGCAACTGAAGAATACTATAAACTTTTAGGAGAACAAACTGTACTTTATAAAATGTTTATAGATAATTATTCTGAATGGATGCAATGGAAAGAAGAAAAACGAAATGCAAAAAAACGTGAAAATATTGATAATATTTTAAATTATATTTTAAATATTTCACATAATAAAGATGATCTTTTTAAATTAAAGTTACATATATTTGAATCTGATGAATTAAAAAAATCCACTAATAGAGAGTGGAAAGCTAAGTTAAGAAAGGCGAAGAGTTCACTAGAGCTTTTAGCTCTTCTTTATCAAGAGGTTCCTGATCTAGGAAATGAACCAATTTAACATCATGATGAAAAATTTCACCAAGATGTAACCAATCTGCTGGATAATTAACATTTAAAGCCACCATGAGCCTTTGATTCATTTGATTTTCCCAACGAGTAATCCACGTATCTGGCAAATGTTTTATATTTAATTTTTGTCGAGCCATATCTTCTACAAAATACTGCTCGCCCATCCCAGGTATTGTGATTTTTTGTTTTGGATAATATTTCATCCAGAAATCTGGTTTTGAAATAAATTCATCATATATATATTTACAATCTTTAGGATAATATTTTTGAAATCCACCTTGTACTGAATAATTTTTGTTTGGTGTGTCTTTCCACCAAGATCTTGCAGCTAAAAATTCACCACGTTTTATAGGATAATTAATAGCATCCATATAATTATTAATAAACATCATATCAATATCAATAATTACCACTGGCTCATCAATATCTAAACACATTGGATATAGTTTATTCCATTGGCGCGGTGCAATTATTTCTTCTTTAATCCACGTTACATTAGGTATTTTTGAATTAATATAATCTTCGTAATGAGGGCCGTACTTATCCCCTACGCGAACGGCAAACACTCTTTGCATTTTTTAAATTCCTCTAGTGAATCATTATAAAGTGTAATCGGATATAAATCTGTTTTATCATTCCATTTATAAGTGTCACAAACTTTATCATATGTATTATATTGAATTTTTTCATATATAAATTGATCAATTCCTCTATAAAACTTAACCATGTTATAATCTAAGTCATCATTAAATTTATGAAAGATATAAGAATAATCGCCAGACCAACTCATAATGGAACTATTTAATGGTGTGTGCGCAGGTTTTCTCCACCAAGCATGCAATAATGTAAATTTTTTTCTAAGGAGATGCCTAATATCACCCTTAATTAAAACGTCTAAATCTAAATAAAGATATTGCGTATTTAAATCTTTGTACATTTCAAAGATTCTTAACTTATCATACACTCCACCAAATTCTATATCGTTTATAATATGCACTTTGTCAATATCTAAATTTCCTTTGAGCATATGAATTATATTATTTGTCCACCAAGTGTCTCCATACTTAGGCGGGGTATTTACTAATATTAATACAACATTTTTCCTATTAATGTAAATCTTGTTCCTCTTTCATCTGTTATAGTATCTTCTATTACAACTTGAGCATTCACAGGTAATTGATTTTTAAACTCTTCTATAGATGGGACACAATTAGTATGTCCTTCAATACCATACATATTGTTCGATTGAAATGCAAAATGAGTTGGTGACACTCTATCCCACCAAGGATTTTTATATTGAGGTGTCGGTCCCCATTCTCGCATAGGTTTCATATGTTCGCAACTAGTATTTATGAATAAATCAACGTTTTCATATAAGTCTCTAAACTCAAAAACATCACCCTCAATAAAATCTACATCATAATCTTTGAATATTCTATTTTTAGCAATACGGATTACATTGGGGTCTAAATCAATTGCAGTTATTTTTTTAACTTTATGATAAAGTGCAGGTATTAATATGCTGCCATACCAACTGCCAAATATTACTATTTCAGAGTCTTTATTTAAAATATTTAAATCATTAATGTGATTAATTAGGTTTTCTTTAGATTTAAATTGATTTGGACTAAACGAATCTAACAAGTCTGCATTGTTTCTTGCTTCTTCCATAATATTTTTAAATAAATTTAAATCCATTATTTTATATCTGATATTTTTTGCTTGGTAAGTAAGAATTATCAAACGCTTCACCCCATCGACTAGACTGAATAGTATAAAAACCAACACCTATTTGACGAGCTAATTTCATTGCTTGCGGTACATCGTTTTCATTATAACTAAATATAATATATTGCCAATTAGGTTTAACATGAAGATATTTTGTGGATTCTTTCATAATGTTAAATAGTTTTTCGCCATCTTGATTTATTCTATATTTATGGCTATCTTTTGGAAGACCGTCAATAGAAAAGCACCATTGAGCAATTGGATTTATTTTAAAAGCTTTTACATACCAGCTATGAGGTTTAGCTGAACTAGAGTGTTGAACTTTAGTTGTGACGTTATGTTCAAAACACAGCTTTAACATTTCTAAAAACTTTGGATGATGCACAGGATCAGAGTATTGCCCTTCAAAAGCTATGGAAACGGATTGTGCATGTGGAACACGCTTTTCATGACCTTTTACATATTCTATTATTTTCATAAAATTAGTCATATCAATATCTTGGCCTGGTACTTTTTTATTAAAATTAGTGAACTGAATTTGTCTTGCACAATTTGGACACATTAGAGTGCACCTAAATGTGCAATCGAAATTAAATCCTCTACTAATAAAATTCAAGTATGACATTACATTATTCTCTTTTCTTTAACATCACCTTTGTCGTCGTAATGAATTGCATGTCTAGTTCTACCTTCTTTTATTCCACAAGTTGCCATACACGCTGGAGGCCCTTTATGTTGTTTTAAATTTTCATAAAAATCAAGCCATTCTTGATTTAAAAAAATGTCTTCTAAATCATCATAAAAATTTATGTTGCTTACCATAAGTAATTTTTTGAACTCTGGATCTTTCATTGTTTTTGGTGCATCGCAATAACAACAAGGAACTACATATCCTTTGTTTGTTATTGCCAGTGGAAAACCTTCAAAACATTTGGGTTTTAATTTCATTGCATTACCTTTCCTATTGATACTATATCAAGTATTTGCTCTTGAGGCCTCTTATCTATTGGCTCAAAGCACTTTTTGCAATATTCTTCAAAAACAAAAAGTTCATAGTTCATCATTTTATTAATGTTTTCTTTTGTTACAGGGTATCTCCTAGATCCATTAATTACTTTTTTACTGCAATGTCTTATTCTTTGTAATTCAAAATCTATTACAGGAACTTTTGGAAACGCTGCGCATATTCTTCTGTCAAATTCTGGAGCTTGCTGCATGTCTATAAAATTAGGTGATCTTGAATTAAAATTTTTAAATTGAGTATTTTTATGATCTACCTTACTTAAATCGTGATTTTTTCTATATTTAAAATAATTAGGTGTCATTATAATAATATTATAATTACTTTTATCATTCTCATCAAAAAAATCAAAATTACCTAGCTTTTCTATTTTATCTTCATGAAAGTCGAGAACCAAATGTTCTTGATAAAGTATTTCAGGATCATCAATCATATGAGGATATCGTTTTCTTACAAATGAATTAGATAAAATTGAAGGTATTAAATTTTTATGTTTTTTAATTTCATCAACGACTTCATCTAAATTTTTTATGAGACCCGGTTCTCCACCGAGTAACTGTATTCTGACATCATAAGGCGATAGCCATCTTAAAGTTTTACTTAAAAAATCCATGTCAACTGTTAAGTTTCTCATCTCTAAAGTCCAAGCTGTACAATAGTGACAAGACTTATTACACGATTTAGACAAGTAAAAATCTATTGCTCTTGTTTTAAATACGTTTCTATTCACGGAATAATACCTATTATCAATTCCAATTTTATACAAATTTGATCAATTTCTTCTTCAGTCACATATGGATGACACGGTAAAGATAATATTGTGTCACTTGCTTTTTGAGCATTAAGACAAGGTGTTAAATTAAACATACTGTTTTTTGATATTGGAGAATCATAATGAATTTTTGCATTGAGTTTATTTTTTACTTTATCTCGTGTTTCTTTATCTTTAAATCTAACTACGTATTTATGATAGTTATGAACTAAATCGTTATTAGCAACTTGAGTTATAACAGGTAAATCTTTTAATTTTTCGTGATATTTGTTAGCCACCTGTATTCTACGTGATTGCAGTTCATTTACTCTATCAAATCTCATTTCAATAAATGCTGCATTCATATAAAACATTTTTGAATTATAACCGAGCATTTCATAGTCTTTGCCTTTTCCGTGTTTTCTTATTTTACGTAAATACTCTGCAGTTGAATCTACATCAGTAAATATCATGCCGCCACCAGATATTCCTGATATAACTTTATTATGATTAAAACTAAAAGAACTAATATCACCGATTGCTCCAGCATATCTATCTTTATATTTTGAGCCAAGTGATTGTGCGGCATCTTCAATGAATATGATATTATTTTCTTTACAGTATTTTTCTATTTCTTGTGTTTCGGTCATATTTCCAAAAAGATGAGTATACACAATAGCTTTAGTTTTATTTGTAGTTTTCTTTTTAATTTCATCAAATGATATATGATAAGAATTTAAATTAATGTCACAAAACACAGGCGTAGCACCGGCCATAAGAATACAAGATGCAGAAGATATCCAAGAAAAATCACTTACTAGTACTTCATCTCCTGGACCGATGTCATAACATTTAAGTGAGTAATATAACGCGTCAGTTGCACTATTAATTGCAACTCCATGTTTACGTCCAATATACGCAGAAATCTTTTTTTCTAAAAATTCTACATTTTTTTCATTATCTGTTTGAATTGCTTTGTCAAATATCATTAAGTATAAATCTTCATTTTCGAGATAGTCTTGATCCCAACCTTCATAGTTCATTTATTATACTCTCCACATTAGGTTTTTCTATACATCTATTTTTATACACTTCTGCTCCTTTATTCGAAGCTTCATATATTATTTGTTTATCATGGTATTTGCACTCTTGAATAAGCCTAGGCGCAGGGTCTATTATGGTTTTAGTATACACATATTTTTTAAATGTTCCTAAGAGATTTTTAACAGGTGCAGCTATGTTATTTAAATTAGAATCATGCTTATACGAATCATATATTATTATACCATGAGATTTATATTTATAAACTAAATTTTTAGCAGCATTATAATAAGTTCTATTCGTTCCAATAAAAAGATATTCAAACTGGTGATTTTCTACAACTGGTTTATGTATATCAAAGAAAATCTTTTTTTCAAAGTGCTTACCAACTCCATTTAAATATACATCATGATCGCATAAATCAATTACATTATTTGCTTGAAAATATTTTAAAGCATCATAATATTCTATCTTATGATTTTCTGAATATATTGATATAATTTTATTTTTAAAAAGAAGATGTAATATTAATAATTGATCTTGTGAATATGATTTACGATCAATAAAAGGCAATGTTAACATACTTCTACCCATAATTAAAGTACAGCCCGTATCATTAAAATCATTGAATATTACGTTTTTAAATGAAATATATTTTTGATTAATAGAATTAATATAATCTTTAGAACTAAAACGAGGATGCGTTATAACAATCATATCTGTTTTAATTCCACACAAATTTAAATATTGTGTATATTCATAACTATAATAAAATAAACCATCGCAGGGTTTACTTGTACATACTAAATTTAATTTCATATCAAAATGATCCTATTACCATATACATTTCATAGTTGTCTAAAGTCATTTTACCAGAATATAATATTTTGTTAAGACCACTTTTTTGAGCAAGTTCTTCATGAGAATTTACCGAATTGTTATTTTGTAAAGCAAATATACAATTTTTATTATATAATTTATTTTTTATAAGCATTGGTAAATCGCTCATATTCCCTGATGATGCATTGATTACAAGATCAACGTTTTTAAAATCACCAGTAAAATCTTCTACAGCAAGTTCGCTATATTTAACAAAACTATGATTAAAGTATTCCTTTGAAAATTTTTTGTTAACTAGAATTGCATGATGATCATGATCAATATTGATAAGAGTTTCTAAATTATATACTTTATCTAACATATCAATCATTGGATAACCGTATTGACCTCCATATAATTGAATATTTTTAAAGTCGCAAGGAACGTGTCTAAGTTCTTTTAATAACCATTTCTTACACTGTATTTGTTCAGGTGATACACTTTTTATGAAATCACTTATTTTTTCAGGATAATTTTTAAAAAACCATTCTAAACATTTACTATAATTAATTAACATTAAAATTAAACCACCCTGTAATTATATATTTATGTGCATCATTGTTAATAACACCGCGATGTGTATGCGTCCACGCTGAAGGCCAGATGAGTGTCAAACCTTTTATACATGGAGTTGTTAAGTCTTGATGATAGAATTCTGTTCCAGCGTTATCAAGAGTGTTTAAATACGTCATAAAGACTAGATGTCTTTCTTGATGAATACCTGTGTTTTCTGAATGCCATCTGAAAAATCCTTCACTTGGTTTATAATGTTGTATCTTAACGTATTTATGTAATGAATAATCAGATACTTTATCAGAATAAGGATATCTTTCTTTATACTTACTTAATGCTTTTCCTAGCCAGTTTTTATACTCACCAATAAGTTCTTTTTTCTTATCAGCATTTATAATAAATTCTGTGCTAATTTTTGTTTCAGGAACTATATCGTTCTTACCTACTCGTCCCTTTATTGTTTCAGTTATATTATCATAGTATACATCGACTAAGTTATCACAGACTTCTTCAGGTATGTACCAGCCTCCTATAAAAGTCGATTTATCAAATTCATGTTCTTTCATCAATTACTCCAGTGTTTTTCAAATATCATAAGTATTTATTTACTTTTTATAAACAATAAATTTCCACATTCATGGATAAAAAAGTATTGGATATAAATTTCTATTTGTATAAATAGATTAAAATGGCAGGGGCGTGCGCGTCCGACAAAGAAATCACTGGAGTATTTCATGGCCCAATACGAAGAATTTACCATCGATCAAGGTGCTGACGTAGCATTTGAACTTCATCTCACAGATAATGCTGGAGCAGCAAAGAATCTAACAGATTATTCTGTAGCTGCAAAGATGAAAAAGAATTATAATAGCGATAGTGCTGATACACACGACTTTTCTACAATTGTAGCTAGTCCGGCCTCAGATGGAATCGTAACTCTATCATTGACAAATACTCAAACCGATGCTCTTAAAGCAGGAAGATACGTTTATGACGTAGAAATTTCTTTTGTCGACAGTGATGCAAATACTGTCGTTGAAAGAATTTTAGAAGGAAGAATCCAAGTGACTCCATCGGTAACAAAATGAGTATTTTAAATGGCCACAGATAAAATCCTAGTAAAGGTTGCTAAGAACGCCGAAATAAAGCTTTCTGAAGCGCAAACCATTGTTAAAAAGATTGTAACTGGAACACCAATACGCAAGATGAGTAGTGCTGCAGGGTTTAATGCAGGTACTCTTGCTGGCGAATCTGCTGGTTACTATCTTGACTTTACTAATTTAACTAATGTTCCAACAATACTCGATTCAGGTGATGTACTTGCTCTTGTAGAAACAACTGATATTGATAATCTTGTTGATAGCGGCTCTGGTGTATCAATACTTGGTCCTGTTAAAGTAACTGATCATATTATTCCAGATTCTAATGAAACAATTGATCTAGGTTCTCCAACTAATAAATTTAGAAGTCTTTATCTTGCAGCAGGAACTCTATATATAGGTTCACTTGCACTAGGTGATTCTAGTGGAGAATTAGTAATCAATAATATTGATGCAGAAGGTAATATTGTTGCTGATACAAAAAAAGTTATCGCAACAGGTTTATTAACGCAAACAACAGATTTAACCACTATAGCAACTGATCAAGTTGTTGACACTTTTCCTATTACAGAATTTAGATCAGTTAAATATACAATCCAATTAGAACATGATTCTGATAGCAAATATCATACACAAGAAATTTTATTAACGCACA
>Ga0222719_10002813_pt1 | contig 15700 bp, 19 predicted proteins | sample C33_34DmetaG_FD_165039 | JGI IMG/M metagenome (GOLD analysis project Ga0222719, IMG submission 165039) | Estuarine water microbial communities from San Francisco Bay, California, United States - C33_34D | ecosystem: Environmental > Aquatic > Marine > Unclassified | place: USA: California...
AGACAAGGTGCTATTGCCGGTATCATCGCGGGAATTGGTTCAGGGTTATTTTACCTATTATGGGTATTCCCTAAATTCTCAAATGCTATCTGGGGTGTAACAAATACTCCATTCTTAGGTATTGATCACTTAAGATTTGGTTTAATCGGTGCACCAATTTGTTTAGTGGTAATGGTTGTCGTTAGTTTAATGACTAAAGAGCCAAGCCCAGCTATTCAAAAGATGGTTGATGACACTAGAATACCAACGGGTAAACCAATCCTTGGTAAACAGTAGTAACAATTAATTATTTAAAATTAAAAGGGGCGATTTTTTCGCCCCTTTTTTTTTAACTAAATCATGATAAATTAAAAATATGGTACCTACTTGGGCAATAGTTTTAGATTACATTCTAGGGATGATTATGTGGACCTTAATAGGTCGAGCATTTATGAATATTTTTCAGAGAGAGGACTCGACATTCTTTTTTATGAGAGTTTTTGTCAAATACACCAATCCCATAATCGATTTATTTAAATTTATTACACCTAGTTTTCTATTTGGCCCATTTATAGCTCTTTATGTGGCTTGGTTTTTTTACTTATTTAGATTTTACGCTATGCCTTATTTATTGGGCTATGATGTCTGGGGTATGCTAGCATTTCCACTTGAGAGTGATTTTTCTAGACAACTTTATCGGTTATTCAATTAATATTTTAAATTTTTTTGACAAAGTTCTACTTTAAAATATAAACAAAATATGAGTGATTTAATTAAAATTTCTCCATCAATTTTATCTGCTGATTTTAGTAAATTGGGTAATGAAGTAATTTCATTAGAAAAAGCTGGTGCTGATTATATTCATATTGATGTTATGGATGGTCATTTTGTACCAAACTTAACTATTGGACCTGAGGTTATTAAAAAACTTAGACCTTTAACCACAAAAACATTTGATGTGCATCTGATGATTTCACCAGTAGATAATTTCATTAAAGATTTTGCTGATGCAGGCGCAGACATTATAACTTTTCATCCAGAAGCAACGTCTGACGTTTCAACAACTATAAAACTGATCAAAGAGCAGAACAAAAAAGTAGGAATTTCTCTAAAACCTAAATCTGAAATAAGTCTAGTAAAAGATTATTTACAAGAAATAGATTTAGTTTTAATTATGAGTGTTGAACCTGGATTTGGAGGCCAAAAGTTTATGCCAGAGGTATTAGAAAAAACAAAATCTGTAAGAGAATTAATAGATAAACAAAATCTTAACGTAGATGTAGAAATAGATGGTGGGATTAATTTTGAAAATTGTTCAAAAGCTAAAAATGCAGGTGCCAATATTCTCGTTTCAGGGTCTACCATTTTTAAAGAAAATAAGGGAGACCTTAAAAAGAATATAGAAATCCTCAGAAACAATTAATAGATGTTTGGGCTGAAAAGTGTCTATTTTTATTTGATCGCTTGTCAAATAACTTTAATAAAATTTTTTAAAAAAATATATTTTTCATCTAGAAACTATAATAAGTCACTTGAAACGATTACACCTCAGCAGGTTTATTATAATCCTAATCCATTTTTGCTTTCAATTATTACAACATATAAAAAACAGTCATTTAAAATAAGTGAGATAGATCCAAATATTTTTTGGTTAGAACACAAAAACAATAATTCTAGAGAAATGCATAATTTTTTTTGGCTTAATTTAATAGATAGAAAGACGGACCATAAAAAATTAAAAAAAATTATTTATATTTGGATGTTGAAAAATTCAAAATACAACAGAACGACCTGGGAAACATCAACTTTAAGTGCAAGAGTTATAAGCTGGATTCTAAATATTGATATTATTTTAAATAACAGCACTTTTGATTTTAAAAAAAACCTTCTTAGCTGCATAATTGCACAAACAAACCATTTAAAAAAAAATATCAGATTTGAGAAGGATTTTACCAAAAAATTAGAAATTTTAACGACGATAGTATTGTCAGGCTTAGTCTTTAAAGAATACGCAGATAACTACAAATTAGGAATAAGTGAACTGGATACACTTGTAAAAAATTTCTTTGATATTGAAGGATTTCCTTTGTCTAGAAATCCCAATGATTTAATTTTTTTTTTAAAATATTTAATATTATGTAGAGAGGTAATAAAAGATAGTCAAAAATATATTCCGGAATTTTTAGAAAATATAATTGAAAAAAATATAAATTGTGTAAATTTTATTAAAACACCAAATGGGCAATTACCATTATTTAATGGTGCAACAATTACAGATTTAAGTCAAATTGAAAAATATATTGAAAACGGCAAACAAAAAAATAGTTTAAATGAAAATATAGGCGGCTTATTTAAAATAAAACATAAAGCGCATTTAGTGTTTATGGATATTGAGAAACCGCCTCAAAAAAATTTATCCAAATGTTATCAATCTGGTCCTTTGTCGTTTGAATATTTTTTAAATGGACTTAAAATTGTCTCAAATTCTGGTTTTGGAGTGAATATTTCAAAAAAAGCAGAAACTCTTAGTAGATTAACAGCATGTCAGTCTACGTTAACTTTAAATGATACATCAGTAACTAGGTTTGAAAAAAATAAATTGATAAATAAAGTTTTTGGAAATTCAATTCAAAATAGTTTTAAATTTTATGATCTAGAAACTAAAAATGAAAGCATACTGGTTGGTTGTTCTACAACTAACGACGGTTATGAGAAAAACTTTGGGTGTTCGCATAGAAGAGAAATTTATATTGACAAAGTTGAAGATTGTTTAAGGGGCGTTGATCATATTTTTAAAAAAAAAGATGGTTATCCTGTTAGATATAGCTTTAGGTTTCACTTAAACCCTGAGCTTACGGCTACTAAAACCATGGGCGGGAACGGGGCTTTAATTCAAATTTCTAAAAATAAATCACTTTTATTTACAATAAAGGATGAAGAAATAAAAATTGAAAAAAGTATATTTTTAGGGGAAAAGAAAATTTTAGATAGTACTTGTATTACAATTGCTGGTAATTTAGTTAATAAAAATAAGTCTTTTGTTTGGGAAATAAGAAAAAATATTTAATAATGAACTTAAAGGTTAAAAACGCACTGATATCTGTTTCTGACAAAGAAAATCTTATTTCCATACTAAAAGTTTTAAAAAAACTTAATATTAAAATTATAAGCTCTGGAGGAACCTATGCTTCCATTAAAAAACTTGGTTATGAGTGCACTGAATTATCTAAATATACTGGTTTTAAAGAAATGCTTGATGGTAGAGTAAAGACACTCCATCCAAAAATCCATGCCGGAATTCTTCATGATAGAAAAAATAGAAAACATCAAAATGAAATGTATAAACAAAAATTTCCTGCAATTGATCTTATAATAGTGAATTTTTACCCTTTTCAAAAAATTGTCCTAAAATCGAAAAATTCAAAAAATATAATAGAAAATATAGATATAGGTGGGCCTACTATGGTTAGAGCTGCAGCTAAAAATTTTAATAATGTAACAATCATTACAAATAAAAATGATTATAGTTCCTTAATTAAAGAACTAAATCAAAACAAAGGTAGGACAACCTTAAAATTTAGAGAGTTAATGTCGTCAAAAGCATTTGGTTTAACGGCTTATTACGATTCAATGATTGCAAATTGGTTTAATAAAAAACTTAAAATTGAATTCCCTGAAAGAAAAACAATCTTTGGAAGAAAATTTCAAAAATTAAGATACGGAGAAAATCCACATCAACAAAGTTCTATATATGTAAGTGACTATGATGATAAAAAATTAGGATTCGATCAAATACATGGAAAAGAACTTAGTTATAATAATTACAATGATATGTTTGCATCCTTAGAAATTTTAAATTCATTGAAAACAAATTCTGGAACAGTAATTATTAAGCACGCAAATCCATCTGGGGTTTCTGAAAATAAATCTCCATTGATTTCTTTTAAAAATGCTTATGCCTCAGATCCAATAAGCGCTTTTGGTGGAGTCATTGCTTGTAATTATAAAATCAATAAGAAAATTGCTTTTGAAATTAATAAAAATTTTTTAGAAGTTATATTGGCTAAAGGTTTCGATAAAGAGTCTTTGGAGATCTTAAAAAGAAAAAAAAATTTACGAATAATTGATATTTCTAATTTTAGTATAAAAAATATCTTATCTGTTAAATCGTTTAGTGGTTCTTTTTTATTACAGAGCAAAGATAATATTGTTTTGGATAGAAAAAGATTAAAGTGTGTAACTAAATTAAAACCTAACAATAAAGAATTAGCTGAAATTCAATTTGCTTTCAATGTTTGTAAACATGTCAAATCAAACGCAATTGTTTTGTGTAATAATTTTTCAACAATTGGCATTGGTGCTGGGCAGCCAAGTAGACTAGATAGTTGTAAGATTGCAGTACAAAAAGCAAAACAATTCCAATTTTCAAAAATTAAAAACTGTATAGCTGCTTCTGATGCCTTTTTTCCATTTGCAGATGGAATTAAAACTCTAATAAAAGCAGGTGTAAAAACTATTATTCAACCAGGTGGTTCTATTAGAGACCAGGAAGTTATTAATGAGGCTGACAGAGCTAAAGTAAAAATGCTATTTACTGGAATAAGGCATTTCAATCACTAAATTAAATTTTATCAATCTTAGCGGCTAAAATAAAATCACTCTCTGCAAGGCCTTTAATTGCATGAGTAAAAATTTTTATTTTACAATAACCCCAACCAAAAGAAATATCAGGGTGGTGATTTTCTTCTTCCGCTATAAGGCCAACCTTATTTACAAACTTTTGACTTGCTTCAAAATTTTTAAATTTAAAGTCTTTTATCAAATAAAAACTTTTATCTTCATTATTTTTAACATCCCACCCATCAATTTTTTTTAAATATTTGTGTATTTCACTAGTATCAAATGCAGGGATACCTCCATCACAAGCAACACATTTTTTCATTGATAAATCAGACATTATTAAATTTTTTTAAAAGTGTAATCATTTCATGGAGCGGGCAAAGGGGTTCGAACCCTCGACCTTCTCGTTGGCAACGAGACGCTCTACCACTGAGCTATGCCCGCAATTAATTGAGTATAGTACACACTCTTATCTATGGTCAACCATTATAAAATGCCGCTACCATGAAGTTGTTTTTTTTTGTATATTATGTTTATGAAAAAATTTCCTGACATCATTCCAGTTTTTCCTTTAAGCGGAGTAATATATTTTCCTAAGACCAACTTACCATTAAATATTTTTGAGCAAAGATATCTTGATTTAGTAAATGATGCATACAACAAAGATAAACTAATGGGAATGGTTCAATCAAGAAAAGATGATGATTCTGTCTACGATATCGGTTGTCTTGGTAAAATCAGTGATTATCAAAAAAGTAAAGATGGTAGAGTTTTAATAAATTTAACAGGAATTTCAAGATTTAAAATTTTAAAAGAAGTATCCAACAGAAAATTATATCGAGAATTTCAAGTTAGTTATGATGGTTTTAGTGAAGATATTAATGACACAAATAGTCAAACTGATTCTAATGATTTAATTGAAAATGCTAAAGTCTTTTTTAAAAAAAATGGTCTTTTGCTTAATTGGAAAGAATTTGAAAAATTGGATCCAGCACAAAAAATAAACACATTAGCAATGATTGCTCCGATTACTAACGAAGAAAAGCAAAAACTTTTAGAAACGATCTCTTTGGAAAGTAAAATTAACACGCTTGATAGTATAATTGGTTTTTATTTACATGAAACTAATTTAAACAATCAAACTATCCAATAAAATTAATTTGCTGTTTTATTCATTGAGTCGAAAAAGTCTGCATTATTTTTCGTATTTTTGAGTTTTGAGATTAAAAATTCAATTCCATCCATTGTCCCCATTGGGCTAATAATTCTTCTTAGAACATTCATTTTAGAAAGATCATCTTTTTCAAATAAAAGCTCTTCTCTTCTAGTGCCAGATCTTGTGATGTCTAATGCAGGGTAAATTCTTTTATCCGCAACCTTTCTATCAAGAATTAGCTCAGAATTACCTGTTCCTTTAAATTCTTCGAAAATGACTTCGTCCATCCTGCTTCCTGTATCGATTAAGGCTGTTGAAATTATGGTTAAAGAACCGCCCTCTTCTACATTTCGAGCAGCACCAAAGAATCTTTTTGGTCTTTGGAGGGCATTTGCATCAACACCTCCTGTTAATACTTTTCCTGAGCTTGGTATCACCGCATTATAGGCTCTTCCTAATCTTGTTATAGAGTCTAGTAAAATGACTACATCTTTTTTATGTTCTACAAGACGCTTGGCTTTTTCGATAACCATTTCCGCAACAGCTACGTGCCTCGATGCTGGTTCATCAAATGTTGAAGCAACAACCTCTCCTTTAACAGATCTTTGCATGTCTGTAACTTCTTCCGGCCTTTCATCAATTAATAAGACCATTAAGTAACATTCGGGATGATTTGCTGTAATCGACTGAGCAATGTTTTGAAGGATGATGGTCTTTCCCGCTCTAGGTGGCGACACAATAAGTGACCTTTGCCCTTTTCCTATGGGACTAACTAAATCAATTAATCTTGCAGTATTGTCTGGTTTTTTTTCAATCTTGGTTGTCTCAACCTCTAATTTAATTCTTTCATCCGGGTAAAGAGGGGTTAAGTTATCAAATGCTATTTTATTTTTTCCCTTTTCTGGTTCATCAAAATTTATTTTATTTACCTTTAGAAGAGCAAAATACCTTTCCGCATCTTTAGGTCCTCTAATTTCTCCCTCGACTGAGTCTCCAGTTCTTAAACCAAATCTTCTAATTTGACTTGGACTTACATAAATATCGTCTGGTCCTGGTAAGTAGTTAGACTCGATTGCTCTAAGAAAACCAAAGCCGTCTTGTAGCACTTCTAGTACACCTGTTGCTGTTATTTGCTCATTTTTTTCAGCTAGTTTTTTTAGTATAGCAAAAAGTATCTCTTGTTTTCTTAAAGTACTTGGATTTTCAATACCAAGTTTTTCAGCTTCATTAATAAGCTCTGCAGGGTTTTTTTTCTTTAATTCTTGTAAATTCATGAGATTATTTAGATAAATAGGAAAGTAGTAAAAATATAGGACTTTTTTGAAAAAATTCAAGTCCTATATTAAAGGCTTGAAAACAACAACAAATACAACAACAATAAGTACAATTGTGGGCACCTCGTTGATAATTCTAAAAAATCTTGAAGATTTACGATTATTGTCTGTTTCAAAGTCTTGGAGATATCTTCCAAGCATAAAATGATAATGAGTTAAAATCAAAACAGAAACAATTTTAATTTGCATCCAAAACTCTTTAAAAATATCAAATCCCAAACTGTTAATCAACAAAACCCCAAACAACCAAGACAGCAACATTGCTGGCATCATAATATAATTATAGAGTTTTCTTTCCATTGTTTTAAAAACTTGTTTTTGTGATTCATGAGACACCTCCGAATGATAAACAAATATTCTCGGTAAATACAATAAACCTACCATCCAGGATATTACGGCGATTAAATGTAAAGACTTAAAAAGAAGATAAAAATTCATTTTAAATATATTTTCTTACAAGATTTTCAAACAGATCAATATGATCAGGGTTATCGTTAAGACATGGAATTAAATCAAAATTTTCTCCTCCATTACTTAAAAAGATTTCTCTACCTTGAATGTCGATTTCTTCTAAAGTTTCTACACAGTCCGATGCAAAACCAGGGCAAATTACCAATAAATTTTTTACACCTTTGCCGGGTAAGCTCTCAAGTGTTTTATCTGTATAGGGTGTTAACCATTCTTGAGGTCCAAATCTCGATTGAAAAGTAGTTTCTATATTTATAGATGAATATTTTTCTTTGATGAGTCTAGTCGTCTTGTGGCAGTAACAATGATAAGGATCTCCTTTATCGAAATACTTTCTGGGTATTCCATGGTAAGAAGAAATTATTAAGTCTGGTTTCCAGTCAATAGATTTAACTTTTATCTCTATGCTTTTTATTAAAGCATTAATATAAGATGGCTCTGATTCATAATGTGGGATTATCTGGAGGCTGGGTTGCCACCTCATTTTCATTAATGATCGATAAACCTCATCACAAACTGTGGCTGTGGTCGCAGCTGCGTATTGAGGATATAATGGTAAAATAATTATATTCTCACATCCTGCTTCTTTTAATAAATTAAGTTTTGATTTAATACTTGGGTTTCCGTATCTCATGGCAAAGTCAACAATTATTTTTTCATTCCCTATTTTGCTTTTAAGTTTTTGAGCTTGGCTTCTGGTAAAATACAATAATGGAGACTCGTTGCTTTCTTTTCTCCAAATTTTTTTATATGCATGTGCCGTTTTAGATGGTCTGAAAGTAAGTATAAATAAATTTAAAATAACCTGCCAAAGCAAAGGGTTAACTTCTATTACTCTTCGATCGGATAAAAATTCCTTTAAATACTTTCTAATGTCCCACCAGCTTGTTGAGTCGGGTGTACCAAGATTAATTAGAAGAACTCCTGTCTTTCCAAATTTTACCTCGGGATGATCATTTTTCATTATTAGTAATTCCTATAAAATTTAATTAATTTTTCAACTTTATCTGGGTCTGTTGAAGGAAGCAAACCATGTCCTAGGTTAAATACATATGGTAAACCTTGAAAAGCATCTAAATACTTTTTTGCACCATTCATTATATCTTCTTCAGAGTTTAATAAAATTTTAGGATCTAAACCACCTTGGATTACAACATTTTTTAAATTTGCTTTTGCCCAACCAGGGTCAACCTCATAATCTATATTCAACCCGTCAGGTTTTACAATATCATTAAATTTTTTATAATCTTTACCAATTCCTCTTGGGAAGCATATAACAGGAATATTTTTTTTTTTGCAGAAACTGACAAGCTTAGCATTAGGTTCGATACAATAATGTACAAAATCTTCTGGTTTAATCAAACCAGCCCAAGAATCAAATATTTGCACTACATCTGCCCCCGCATTGATCTGATTTTCAATATGTTTGAAAAGATATTCATTTAACTTATTTAATATTAAATTTATTTCATTTTTTTTAGATTTAATTTTTTGGTAATTAATTTTCTTTTTATCTAATTTTAAATTCAACATGTAAATTAATAATGTCCAAGGTGCTCCAACAAAAGCGATTAACGATTTTTCTTTGTTTAATTTATTTCTAGTTTTATTAATAGCTTCATATACTGGCAGTAGTTTTTGTGTAAAAGATTTTTTATTATTCATTGTGAAGAGATTAAAATTAAATTCCTCTAATTTTGGGCCTACATCCTTAATGAATTCAACTTTTTGTCCTAATGCGTAAGGAACCATTAAAATATCTGAAAAGATTATTGCTGAGTCTAAATTAAATCTTGTAATAGGTTGTAATGTTATTTCTGAACTTAATTCACTATTTAAGCAAAGATCAATAAAGTTTTGATTTTGTGATCTAATTTTCCTAAACTCAGGCAGGTAACGACCCGCTTGTCTCATAAACCAAATTGATTTGCCAATCTTTTTATTTATTAAGATATCTTTAAGTTTACTCATTAAATAATATAAGTTTTTAAGTATAGTTAGTGTTATAGGCCCTGTTAATTAGTTATATAATGATTTTTACAACAATTATACATACGTTACTTAATAACTTTGATTAGTTTTACTTAATTTTTAGTTTTATTCATTTTATAAACATCTAAAAAACATTATTATCAACATCTAATAACTTGTTAAAATAATGTTGATGAATGTTAACTATTTTTTTGCATTTTAGAGAAAAATGAAAAAAATAAACTCATGAATATTTTATCAACAAAGATATGAACGAAAAATACAATGTATATCTTGTGTCTGACTCTACAGGTGAAACTCTAGATAGAATTTTTTTATCTTTAAAGTCTCAATTCTCTAATTTCGAGTATGAAAAAAAAGAATTTGCTTTTATCAGAACAGAACAACAAATAGATAAAATTATTAAAGATTGTAATGAAATAAGTAATTCTATTATTTTATACACAATTGTAGAAACGAGACTAGCAAAGTATCTTGCCCATAAAAGCGAGGTCTCTTCTGTTCCATGCTTTGGGGTTTTAGGAAATTTAATTTTAAGTTTTTCAAAGCTTCTTAACCAAAAAGCCATTCATAAACCTAGCGCCCAGCACGTCCTGGATGAAGATTATTATAAAAGAATAGAGGCCATTCAGTTCACGATGTCACACGATGATGGAAAAAAGATTGACGACATAAATACAGCTGATGTTGTTCTTTTAGGTGTGAGCAGAACTAGTAAAACACCTACATCAATATATTTAGCCAACAGAGGATATAAGACTGTTAATATCCCCTTAGTTTTAGACCAAAAAATTCCACAAGATTTATATTCTAATAATGCTTCATGCATTGTTGGTTTAGTTGCCGATCCAGAAAGATTATCAGATATACGACGAAACCGTGTAGCAATTATGCAAGATCACAATTTAAAAGAATATACAGATTTAGAGTTTATTAAGAAAGAAGTAGAAGACTCTAAAAAATTATTTAAAAAAAATAGTTGGCCAATTATTGACGTTACTAGAAGATCTGTTGAAGAAACCGCAGCATCTATTTTAAAAATTATAGAGATAAAAAAAAATAAATGAAAATAATTTTAGCTTCTAAAAGCGGTGTAAGAAAACAAATTCTTGATAAATACAATATTGATAATGAGGTTATTGTTTCAAATGTGGATGAAGACGAAATTAAACAATCTCTTCTAACAGAGGGAGCTAATCCACTATCTGTTTCTAAAAATCTTGCAGAAATAAAATCTATAAAAGTTAGCAACAAAGCACCTGATAAATTGGTTCTCGGAGCTGATAGTGTAATATCTCTTAACGGAGAGCTTATTAACAAGCCTAATTCAAGAGAAGAAGCTTTTAAAATACTAAAAAAACTTAATAATTCTAAACATTATTTAATTAGCTCGGTATGTATTTCTAAAAATGGAGCGATGATATGGAACCATAGTGACTCTTCCGAGCTCAAAATGAGAAACTTAAAAGATGAAGAATTATTAAAATATTTGAGTAAAATAGAAACAAAAACCCTACTAGCATATGGTGTATATCAAATTGAAGCAGATGGAATGGAACTTTTCGAATACGTTAAAGGGGATAAAAATTCAATTATGGGATTGCCTATAAAAGAAATCATAAGTTATATAGAACAGTTTAAAAAATGAAAAAAAATTTTGGAATAATTGGCAACCCAATAAAACACTCTTTGTCTCCAATATTACATAATTACTGGTTTGATAAATATAGCTTAGACGCTGACTACTCCATAATAGAAGCGACTGATAAAGATTTGACAGAAATTACAAGCAAAATTAAAGATGGGTCGCTAGCAGGTATAAATGTTACATTACCTTTTAAGCAGAAGATTATAAATCACGTTGATAAAATAATTAATGATGCTGAACAAACGGGATCTGTAAACACCGTACTTTTAGATGCGGACAATTTTATAATTGGAGAAAATACAGATGTATTTGGATTACAAGCAGCTTACCTTAAAGAGATTGAGAACGATTTAAAAAAAAAATCTTTAGTTATTGGTGCGGGTGGTGTTTCACCATCTGTTATTTTATCCCTTCAAAAATCAGGTATAAAAAATATATCAATAACAAATAGAACTAACGAGAAATGTATTTTTTTAAAAAAAAAATTTAACAATATAACTATATTACCTTGGGATAATTTAGAGGCTGAAATTAAAAATTTTGATATTATTATCAACGCTACAAGTCTTGGATTAAAAAATGGTGATGATTTTAATTTTAATTTTTCTAAAACCAAACATGAAGCTGTTTATATAGATACCATATACAACCCATTAGAAACGAAAACCTATAAACACTTAAAAAAAGAGGGCAAAAAGGTTTTCAATGGACTTGATATGTTCATTTACCAGGGACAAAAATCCTTTTACTTATGGAATAAAATTAATCCTGAAATTGATGATGGTTTAATAGAGCTATTAAACTCAAAGCTTAAATGATTAAAATTGGAATAACAGGATCTCTGGCCTCAGGAAAAACAACAGCTAGTCAAATTTTATCACATAGGCGCGGCCCACTCTTTAGCGCTGATAAAGTTGTAAAAAAACTTTATAAAAATAAACACTTTAATAAATTATTAAGCAAAAAATTTAATATTAAAAACGATAATTTTATTAAAAGAAATCTTAAAAAAATAATTTTAGCCAACAACAATAAAAAAAACATTAAAAAATTAGAAAAAATTATTCATCCTCTAGTGAGAATTAATATGAAAAAATTCACTGAAAAAAACAAAAACAGTAAATTTATTTTTTATGAAATTCCTTTACTGATTGAGAGCAAGTTAATGAAATATTTCAATATCATTATTTTTGTAAAAGCTAAAAGAAATTTAAGGTTAAAAAGGTTTGAGTCAAAGAAAGGAGATAAAAAACTTTTTAATTTGCTAGACAAAAAACAACTTAACGATGAGAAAAAAATTAAATTTTGTGATTACGTAATTGTTAATGAAAAAAATTTAAAGTTTTTAAAAAAGAACTTATTCGATATAATTAGTAAATATGAATGAAGTGTTCTTAGATACCGAGACAACAGGTTTGTCATTTAGAGACGGACATAAAATCGTTGAGATTGCCTGTATTGAAACTAAAGATTTAGTAGCAACAGGAAAAGTATTTCATAAACTAATTAATCCAAAAAGAAGTATGCCAAATGAAGCTTTTAAAGTTCATGGTTTTTCTGAAGATTTTTTAAAAGATAAAGAATCTTTTGATCAAATAGCTGATGAATTTTTGGATTTTATTAAAGATAAAAAAATTATTATTCACAATGCATCATTCGATGTTGGTTTTTTAGATGGGGAATTAGGTGCAATCCAAAAAGAAAAAATTAATAAACAATTAGTAATCGACTCTTTAGAGTTTGCTAGAAATAAATTTCCTGGTTCGTCAAATTCTCTTGATGCACTTTGTAAAAGGTTTAATGTTGATCTTTCACGTAGGACTAAGCACAATGCTTTATTGGATTGCGAGCTTTTAAGAGAAGTTTATATAAATTTGTTAGATGTAAAAGAACCTAAATTTAATCTTTCAAATAATCCTTCACCACAAAATATAAATAAAGCAAAAGATTACAGTAAATCAATTGTGAAAATTTCTGAGGCAGAACTAAAAAAACATAAAGAATTCTTAAAATCCGAATTAAAGAAAAATTTTTATTGAATTTTTCTCATTTTATAAAGATTGTCAAAATCGACATGTTCACTAATTTTCACATCTTTAAATCCTGAGTTTTCAAATAAAAAAACAAATATTTTTCTTAATTCAGGATAAATTTTGGTAGGAATTTCTATAAGTATAATTTTTTCCATTTCATTTTTGGATAGTTCATTACCCTCTAGTTCAACAATTGTTGAATAAACAATTTTTGTATTTATGGTTTCAAAATCATTTTTTATTGGAGTAAGACTTAAACTTGTTAATACTTCTATAATATTTTTTTTGGTTTGAGAGCTTTTAATATCAACGTTAATTTTATAATTTGCTATATCTTTAGATAACAAAAAAAATGTTTTGACGTTAGGAATATTAAAATTTAATTCCTTTATATATTTCCCTATAATTTTATAGTTCATCTTTATTATTATCTATAACTTCACCGTCGATTGTTTCACTTTGAGATTTAACATTTCCTTTTGTTTTGTTTTTCAAGACTAAACTAAATAAAATTTTTCTTGTAAAAGGAATAAGTATTAAAAAGCCAATAAAGTCTGTAAAGAACCCTGGTAAAATGAGCAACAAAGCTGCTATGGCTATTGAAGCACCAGACATCATTTCAAAGATAGGTATTTTATTTTGATATAAATTGACCATTCCTGACTTTAAAGTTTGGATACCCTGGTGTTTTGCAAAATATACACCAATCACTGCAGTTAAAAAAATTAAAGCCACGGTGTTGAGCGCGCCAACATGACCCCCTACTTTGATCAATAGGTATATCTCTAGAGCTGGAAGGCATATAAATATTATGAAAAATGGGTTCATTTGTCTGATACAAAAATATATTATTAATGTATATTTATCAAATTATGAGTAACAGTTTCGGTTACATTGATATTATTTTATTAGGCATGATCGCAGGATTCATTATTTTGCGACTAAGAAGTATTTTGGGTAGAAAAACGGGCCATGAGCCGAAAACCTACTCTAGTTTTCAAGAAAAAAGATTTAATATTCCTAAAAATGAAGTTAAACCAACGAAACAAAATCATGATGTCCTAGAAGGAAAAGAAAAGAAAGAATTTTTGACGGGAGCTGAAATTGCTTATGAAACAATTTTGACCGCTTTTGCAAATGGTGAAGTCAAAAAACTTAAAGATCTTTTAACCCCAACGATGAATAATAATTTTTCTGATGCAATCGAAGCAAGAAATTTAGAAAAAATTAAATCTGAGTTCACATTTATAGGGATGAAAGAATCTTCAGTAGAAAAATATGAAAAAGTGAATGACATTTTATTTGCCACTGTTAGATTTGTAGCAGAAGTTATTTCTGTTAAAAAAGATAAGGAAGATAAAATTATCGAAGGAAATCCTGATAAAATCAAGTTTGTAACTGACATTTGGAAGTTTACTAAAAATATTAAAAAAAATAGCCCGAACTGGTATTTATCTGAAATTATTAGTCAGTGATTAAAAAGAAAGACCTCTCCAAAGAAGATATTAAAACTTGGAAGACTTATATAAAAAATCCTTCTGATATATACGATAAAGATAGAAATAGTTTACAAAATCAAGAAAGAAAAGATAGGTTTAGATTCGATTTACACGGCTATACTTTAGATGAAGCTAATCTAAAGGTTAGAGAATTAATTATCAAATGTGCTAAAAATAAATATAAAGAAATACTGCTGATTACCGGTAAAGGTTTACATTCTAATTCTGATATCGATGCTTACGTTTCAAAAAACCTCAGTAAGTTAAAATATTCTGTTCCTGAATTTATAAAAAGTAACGAAGATCTATCAAAATTAATTATTTCTTTATCTGAAGCAGATTTAAAAGATGGTGGTGAAGGTGCTATTTTAATCAAGTTAAAAAATTTATAAAATAAATTTTGATAAATCCGTATCTTTAACTAAATTACCTAAATTGTCCTGGACGTATTTTCCATTGATAGTAACTGTTTGGCCTGCTCTATCAGTAGCATTAAAACTTATGTCATCCAGAACTTTTTCTATGATGGTATGAAGTCTTCTAGCGCCAATGTTTTCTACAGACGAGTTAACTTCAGCAGAAATTTTAGCTAACATATCTATGCCATCATCTGTAAATTCAAGATTTACATTTTCAGTATTTAGCAATGCTTTATATTGTTTAATTAAGCTATTATCAGGTTCCTTTAAAATTTTTATAAAATCCTCTTCTTTAAGAGCATCTAATTCAACTCTTATAGGCAATCTACCTTGCAACTCAGGCAATAAATCAGATGGTTTAGCTAATTGAAAAGCTCCAGAAGCAATAAATAAAATATGATCTGTTTTTATTGGTCCATGTTTAGTGCTTACCGTTGTTCCTTCTATTAAAGGCAGTAAATCTCTTTGAACTCCTTCTCTAGATACATCTCCGCCTACTCTATCGCTTCTCGCTGAAACTTTGTCAATTTCATCTAAAAAAACTATACCATT
>Ga0222719_10002815_pt1 | contig 15699 bp, 28 predicted proteins | sample C33_34DmetaG_FD_165039 | JGI IMG/M metagenome (GOLD analysis project Ga0222719, IMG submission 165039) | Estuarine water microbial communities from San Francisco Bay, California, United States - C33_34D | ecosystem: Environmental > Aquatic > Marine > Unclassified | place: USA: California...
GAAGTCAATGTTAAGATAGAAGGATTGGCTTTAGAAACACGAAGGAAACTTGCCAATAAATTTAAGATAGATGTACCATGGGCAAGATATCAGCCGTCATATCGTTTAGGCAGATGGGACGGAACAGTTGCTTTCTTTGGCATAGGCGGAACAGGTTATATGTGCCACCTAGAAGAGATTGTTAATACATTAGTAAGTAGTGGATATGAAATTGATGTAGAAGATCAACGTATTCCAGTTGACTTACAGTTTACAAAAGTTACAGAAAACTATTGGGCAGATCAGGGCAAGACATGGCCTAAAGGACATCCAGCAGAAGGCCAACCAATTGTATTAAGAGATTATCAAGTTGACGCAATTAATAAGTTTTTAGAAAATCCACAATGTTTACAAGAAATTGCTACAGGAGCAGGTAAAACTATTACAACAGCAACACTGAGTAACAGTATTGAAAAATATGGCCGCAGTGTTATTATTGTTCCTAATAAAAGTCTTGTTGAGCAGACTGAAGAAGATTATATTAACTGTGGACTTGATGTTGGTGTATACTACGGAGATCGCAAAGAACTAGGTCGTACACACACAATTTGTACTTGGCAAAGCCTTAATGTACTAGACAAGAAATCAAAGAATTTTGAAGATGTTATGACTCTTAAAGAGTTCTTTACAGATGTTGCCGCAATTATTGTCGACGAAGTACACCAAGCCAAAGCAGAAGTTTTAAAAAATATACTTACAAGAGATTTAGCAAATTGTCCTATACGATGGGGACTAACAGGCACAATTCCAAAAGAACGATTTGAAAGTGAAAGTATTCTAGCAAGCATTGGTCCTGTTATTGGATCATTGTCTGCTCGTGAACTACAAGAAAAAGGCGTATTAGCAAACTGTGAAGTTAATATTTTACAAACAATAGAAATAAAAGAATTTAGAGATTATCAGTCAGAATTAAAATATCTCGTCACTGACGAAGATAGAGTGAAATGGATGGCTGATAAGATTATAGATATATCGCAGGCTGGAAATACACTAGTACTAATTGATAGAATTGAAACAGGTAAGAGATTACTTGAAAATATTCCCGAAGCAGACTTTGTTAGTGGAACAGTAAAGTCAGCAGACAGGAAGGAGACTTATGACGAAATTAAAACAAGTGATAATAAAATTATTGTGGCTACCTATGGTGTTGCCGCTGTGGGCATTAATATCCCTCGCATTTTTAATTTGGTACTTGTGGAACCCGGAAAAAGTTTTGTCCGTGTTATCCAAAGCATTGGACGTGGCATAAGAAAAGCAGAAGACAAAGATTTTGTACAAATTTGGGACATTACTGGCGGGACCAAATATGCGAAGAGACATCTTACAGCACGTAAGAAGTTTTATAAGGAAGCCCAGTACCCATTTAATATACAAAAGGTGAGTTTATGAGAATATTAACACTAGATAACAAGGCATTCGATTTAAATGAATTGCCTGAGGACGTAGAAGAGGATACACGATTTTCAGTACTTGATAATTCAACACCGAGTGATCCTGATTTCTTTTTCGTCCCTTTAATCTTTTTAGAAAGTTTCAATGCGCCAGCGATTGTGTTGCGCATTGGCGGTAATGAAATTCAGATGCCATTAGACTGGAGTTTAGTTGTAGGCGACGAATCATGTGGTAGTGATCCAGAAGTACTGCCGCTGACAAGTCTAAACGAACGTGGCTTTGATGCTTTGACGATAAATCCCATTTCAGGCTTTAGAGCTGAATACATGCCAATCGAAATTGTAAATGTATATCAGGAAGTCAAATGGTATTTTCCAAAGATTAAAAACAATCAACTATTAACAATTCCTTTACAAGACAGACATAAACCAGACTGTGCTTTTTTTGTAAAAGAAATATCAAGGCAGTGTGAAACACTCCAGTTGGAAAACTTACTATGACAAAAGATAAAGAAAAACACAAGAAATACGTAGCAGAAAAGCTAGAAGAATTTTTAGCACGTGGCGGCAAGATCACAATATGCCCGCCGGGTGTGCGTTCAGACGAAGTAGAATATAAACATAAGTTTGGACGAGGTCGTAAGAAAAAAACAGAGGACTAGACAGTGACAATGAAAGCAGGTAAAATTTGGGGTCAGACAGAATTGATCCATGCGAACGGTGTACTAGAATTTCATCGTATAGAATTTAAAAAAGGTTTCAAGTGTTCAGAACACGAACACAAATATAAATGGAATGGATTCTTTGTTGAATCGGGCAAGATGATTGTCCGTGTTTGGCAGGATGACCAAGAAGGATTAGTTGACGAAACTATTCTTGGTCCAGGTGAATTTACACAGGTTAAGCCTGGTAAAATTCATCAGTTCGAAGGTGTCGAAGACGGCGTTGCTTTTGAACTGTATTGGGCAGAGTTTAATCACGATGATATTGTGAGACGCACTGTCGGTACTAAAGTGAAATAATATACAGGAGAAAACATGTTTAAATCACTATTAGATGGTGTAGACAAAGCACTAGTAACTAAGCTAGTAATTTTACACACACTAGTAATTGCTGTTAGTAATTACTTGGTTACAATTAGATTTGATGTATTTCCAGGTGCGGAACTTCCATTGTTTGGTAGTTTTCCACTTGCGGCGGCAGCCTTTACATTTCCAATCGTAGTTGTAGCAACTGACCTTACAGTACGTATGGTTGGTAAAGAAGCAGGTCGTGCTGTTGTAGCAATGGCTATTCTTCCAGCAATTATTGCCTCAGTTCTAGTATTACTAGCACTTGGTGATGAACACGCATATAGAGTAGGTATCGCTAGTGGTACTGCTTATGCTGTAGGTACAATGCTTGACGTGTATGTGTTCCAGCATATTAGAGAACGCTTTACAGAAGCATGGTGGGCGGCACCGGCAATTAGTACAGTCGTTGCTAACATTATTGATACTTACACTTTCTTTTACACAGCGTTCTATCCTGCTCCGTGGGTTGGACCTGTAGCGTTTAATAATACGCTTACTAAGATTGTTGTAGGACTAGTTGTGTTCCTGCCAGCATACGGATTGCTGTTGTCTTACTTGAAAAACAAGTTAGCAGATGGCAAATCAGGATAAACTTATTCCTGGTCAACCTTTGATATACGAGCGTGCCAACGGTGTTGTGTACGCTCGTTATCGAGACAAGCCTGAGATCGAACGTTGGATTATTGGTGGAGATCCAGCCGCTGTTCGCAAAGCACAAGGTGATTTATTTGATTATGCTGAATGGCAACAACTATGTGAACTAGCACAAACGAACGAATCACTTAAAAAACAACTTGACAAATTAGTCATAACGTATTATATTATAAAAGAAGATGGAAACAATGGCTGAAGAAAAACTTAAACTTAATGATATTCTCGGTGCTGTAGACTTAGGTGCTATTGATGTTTGGGATGACCTTACAGAAGCACAGCAAAAGTCTGTATCTTATTTTTTGTTGAATAGATATGTTAGTAACGTCAAGACAAAAAACAGAGATTTAGCAGAGCATTATGTTATTCTTACAAACGAGTTAATGAACAAAAACTTTTATGAAGTTTATAAACATCCTAAACTTATGTGGCAATTAATGTGTTGTTGCGGAAACGAAGATAAAAAAGTTTACTTTCACGAATGGTTAGGTATTAAGAGAACTAAGGATGGTTCTTCTAAGTCAGTTAAATTTTTAAGTGAGATTTATCCAAATGAAAAGATGAGCGACTTAGAACTACTAGCAAGCCAACTTACTAAAAAAGATCTTAAGCAAATAGCAAAAGATCACGGATGGGAAGACAAGCGGATCAATGAGCTCAAACTTTAAATGCGGATACTGCGGCAAGCAGTTTATGAAAGAAAAAACTCTTGCTGTACATGTATGTGAGAAGAAACGTAGACACTTAGCACGTAGTGAAAAACATGTTCAGTGTGCGTTACTCGCATATCAAAAGTTTTATGATCATGTACAAAACTCAACAAAGAAAAAGTCGTTTGATGATTTTATTAGCAGTCCTTATTATAATGCTTTTGTAAAATTTGGTAGCTTTGTAGTAAATGCTAAACCTGTTAACCCTGAACACTTTATTGATTGGGTAGTAAAGAGCGGAGTAAAACTAGATCATTGGTGTCGTGATGCTCTATACGACAGATACCTTTTAGAGTTTGTAAAACAAGAATCCGCAGATGGAGCCATTCAAAGAACATTTACAACTATGTTAGAATGGGGACAAGAAAATGAAACTCCATTTGAACATTATTTTTTATACGCAAGTTTAAATCGTATTACACACGATGTTAAAGAAGGGCTAATTAGTCCTTGGATATTGTTAAATTGTAACAGTGGACGAAAAGTACTAACTAACATGAGCGACGAACAAGTAGAAATTATATCAACTATTTTGGATCCAGACTTTTGGAGAGCCACCTTTCAAAGAAAAGTTGCTGACCTAGAATTGGTGAAGGAAGTAATCAAGGAAGGTAAAATACCATGAGTGATGAAAAGCCTTTATTAGAAGATCATGTAAAGATGAAAGTTTTTATCGACGACAAATCTACTACAGTACAAGTTGAATTCAGCGGCTTTGTAGATGAAGACGATTGTGAAAAATATGCTGAATTCCTAAGCAACACATTACCGTTATTATTATATGAAACAAAACAAGTCCATTAACGAACCCGGCACAGTGCTAGAGTCACAGGTATCCGGCGTACCTATAGTTTCAAATCACATGGGTCCGAACGGAGAATCTATAGATAGGATATATGGCGGCGGCGCCATACCTATTAGATTGGTTAACAAAGATTATACAACTTATAAAGGTAACATTTCTAAAGTATCAATTATGAAAAAAAGTCTGGTTGACAATACACGCTTTAGAAGTTATTGTTATAAAACAGATGATGGAAGATGGTTTGATAGAGCTGGTCTTCCAATCAGTAAACCTAACAAAATAGAAAGCGATGACGAGACCGACACACTACAATCCGAAGATACACAACAAGACTAAAGGTGGTCACGGATTTGGAATGAAAAGAGGCGTAGAGACCGAGCTGTGGGAAAACCACGGAGGTCAATTAGCTGATGTATTTGGATGGGAGTTACCTCCACATGTTCAGGCTATTAAAGACGCATACTTTAAAAACAGAGTAAGAAAGAAGAAGAAAAAAGATGACTAACATAAATGTTATTGATGATTTTTTATCAATAGATCAATTTAAGTTTATGCAATCTAAGTTAGCAGAACTGCCTTGGATGTATACTGATAGAGTTTCAAGTCCTGACGATACTCAAGTAAGTTGTGATGACATTTATGATTGGCAAATGGTTCATATTTTTTATGACCATCCTTTCCGTATTTCGGAACACATGAATCTTATACAGCCGTTACTAGATAGAATTCATCCTGTAGCATTGTATAGAGCAAAACTAAATCTAAATCCTGTTACATCTGAAATAGTTGAACACGGATATCATTCAGATTATGATCATGAAGAATACGGAAAACATTTTACTTCAGCAGTATACTACTTTAATACTAATGACGGATATACTAAATTTGAAAATGGAGACACTGTTACTTCAGTTGAAAATAGACTAGTAACATTTCCTAGCACTATGAAACACACTGGGTCAACTTGTACAAATACAAAGAATAGACAAGTTCTTAACTTAATGTTTATAGAAGGAGATCCAGTTGCCTGATATTGATATTGACTTCGCTGATAGAGAAAAAGCTCTAGGTGTATTCAAGCACATCAAAGCAAGCCGAGATGTTAAAGGCGAGTTGCTACCTCACAACACAGGTGTGTACTTACATAAGGTTCCAACATACGCTCCTTCTAATCTTTGTTCAGTTGAATACAAAGAGGCTGAAGACAACAGTTGGTTTAAACTAGATTTTTTAAACGTTGGCATATATACTGATATCAAAGACGAAGCCCACCTAAATCAACTGATGGAGAGAGAGCCGATATGGGACCTGCTAACCGAGCCAGACTTCAGCGACAAATTGTTTCACGTCGCAGGACACAGCACTATTCTAAAACAAATGAAACCAAAGAGCATACCACAACTAGCCGCAGTATTAGCTATGATACGCCCAGCGAAGAGGAGTTTAGTTGGACAGCCGTGGGATACGGTGATGAAAGAAGTGTGGACGAAACCTGAAGGTAACGAATACTTCTTTAAGAAATCACACGCAACTGCCTATGCTGTTGGCGTAGTGGTACATATGAATTTGTTATGTGAAAAGTTTACGACTTCTTTGGAGTCCGAACAAGCGTAATTGATTTACGCTTAATTCTCTTAGTAATTATATTATGTAGACTTGTAACTGGTCCTAACACAATCTTTACATCTTTAGTAGCAAAGTTTCTAATAGCATGTTTATACTCTGACATCTCGCCAGGCATAAAAATGTTTATTGGTAGTTTTCTATTTGATTCCCACCACCATGCTTCGCCAAGCTCTAAGAATAATTTCTTTTCTTCTTCTGTGCGAAGTTGTTCATAGTCGTACATACTTGTTATTTGCGTATCTTGATTAATGATTATACCTACGAATTCTTTATCTACGTAGTTTATCACCGTCATATACGGGAAGTTTTCTTGGGTTTGTTCACTGATTCTCATAGGTTCTCATAGCATAAATATTATTAAATTAACAAGGGCTCCGTAATGCAACTCAATTCTAGTTATTTATACCCAATGAAAATAGAGTTTTACCAAAATGGAGACTCGTTCATAACAGAGAGGTATCATCAAGTGTATCAAAGAACATACTATATGTACAAGGGTGTGGACAATCGTTTAGATATCCATGTTAAAAACAGCGATCAAAAAAGTAAGAATACGTCAGGATTGTCGCTGATGTTTAATGTTACTGCTTCTGAAAGCGGAGAGCTAGTAGCACAAAAAGAATGTACTGCGTATGATGCTACAACTGGTCGTTACTTCGTGAACTTCAGTGAACAAGATCTTTATGATATCAAAACAGGATTTTATGGTTTTAGTCTACATACTGTTGACAGTAACGGCACTAAACGTGCCGCATACGGTGATGCCAAACATGACGCAAAAGGAATGTTAGAAGTTCGTGGAACTGAGTACGGTAAAGAAATCCCTAGTGCTGAAATTGATACATTCAACTTAATGGGCGATGGCTTTTATTATAGCTCTGTGTTTGATGCTAAACCACAATTCAATAGTAATACTGGCTTACACACATTAGCATACTACATGAACGGTTATAGTGGTGATATCACAATCCAAGGAACATTGGAGAACTCAACTGATCCTACAAAATGGATTGATATCGATACTACTACGTATTCATCAAACGATCTTACATATAAAAATATAAATGGCATTTGGAGTCATTTAAGAATAAAACACAAATTGGTTAACGGAACACTTGACAAAATACTATACAGATATTAAACTGTATATATGAGTGCGGTAATCGAATTATTCAACAGTAACCTTCCCTATAAGAAAAAAGAAACTCCTAGCGGGTGGACTAGTTTCAACGCACCCTGTTGCCATCACAGAGGCGAATCTCCCGACAAAAGACAACGTGGCGGAGTAAAGTACGCAGATGGTTTTGTATTCAACTGTTTTAACTGTGGATTTACTGCTAGTTGGAAACCAGGTCGACCTATCAGCAACAAATTAAAAAATCTAATGCGTTGGTTAGGATCACCTGAAGATGATATCAATAAAATGATATTTGAAGCACTCAAAGAAGAAGCGCCTGAAAACAGAAACAAACCAACTAAAGAAATTATAGCATTTCATAATAAAGATTTACCTGAAGGAGCACTTCCTATCCAAGAATGGATTGATGCTGATCTAGGAAGACAAGAAGAGTTACAACTAGCAGAAGTTGTAGCATATCTCGTGGGAAGAAATTGTGATCCAACAGCAGAAGACTTTTATTGGTCACCAATGGCAGGATTTAATGAAAGAGTTATACTGCCGTTTTGGTATGAAGAAAGAATTGTAGGCTGGACAGCTAGAAAAGTAAAAGAAGGTAGACCTAAATATCTAAGTGATCAACACCCTAATTTTGTTTTTAATATTGACAGTGTTACACAGGATCAAAGATATTTGTTTGTAGTAGAAGGTCCGTTTGATGCCCTTGCTGTTAATGGTGTAGCATTACTACACAACGAAATTAATGACGATCAAGCACGTATAATTAATAAACTAGGCAAAGAAGTCATAGTCATTCCTGATCAAGATAAAGCAGGATCTAAACTAATTACAGATGCTATGAAGCACGATTGGGCTGTAGCTTTTCCGAATTGGGATGAAGACGTTAAAGACGCGGCAAACGCTGTAGAAAAATATGGCTCTTTATTTGTGGTTTTAGACGCTATTAAAACCGCACAGGCGGGTAGTATTAAGCTAACCCTATATAAGAAAAGTTTTGAAAAAAGGCTGGAAAATCATGCCCTTGCGGTACCGGAATCGCATTGATTTTAGCCTGATTTTAAAAGATGGCATTCTAGGAGTAGATGTATGTTTAAACTATGGAAAAAGATAAAGGATTGGTACGCTTACAAGAAGCGCATTAAAGAACTTAAGAAACGAGATCCTTTTATATACAAATGATGACTGAATTTAAAATAGGAATATACAATTTATTAAAACGACTTGTAGGACAGAGCAGTTTTTTCCTAGCAGTAGTCTATACAATTGGCCATATCATTATAGCAATGATCTGTAACAATTTAATTACAGGTGCTGATTTTCAACTAGCGGCCGTTGATGCTGTAGTAGAGCCAATGATAAACGGAGTATGGTTTTACGTATTACACAGGTTATATAAACAATGGACATCTTAGTAATTGGAAATACATCCGGCTTAGGTAAAGCATGCCACAATCATTTTTCGTTGTTTGATAATGTTGTAGGTATTAATAGAAGTACCCACGATTTAGAAAATAAAGAAGACGTTTATAAAGTAATAGCACTAGCAGAAGATTTTGATATTGTTTTAAACATTGCTAAGGTTCAGCCAGCGCAGAGTTTGATATTACTGAAAACTTATGAACGCTGGAAGTTAACAGAGCACAGCGGCCATATTATCAGCATTGGCAGTTTAGCAACAAACTTTGATAGAAACAGTTTCAGTGAATGGATAGATGGAGATATGATTTCTTATCTAGCAAACAAACAAGAACTAGAAGACATACATCAAAGTATAGCACACAATCAACCATTTGGCGACCAGCCAAGAAGCACATTAATCAAGCCACTCAACATAGGACAGAAAATAGGCGAACGTGAAGACGAGCCGTACAATACTGAAAATGAGATAGTAGAACTAATTGAATATTGTATTAATCATCCTAGTTGGTTAAGCACAATCGAAGTGAGGAAACTATGATAACTTGGGGAGTAACTGCGTTTAATCATGATACAAGTATCGCTGTTATTGAAGAAGGACAATTAAAGTTTTACGAACATGTTCGCGGAAAAGATATAGATAAAGATCTTGTATCTAGAGCAATACGTTCAACACATCAAGGTCCAAGTAGGATTGCTTGGTTTGAAAGACCTTGGGTTAAAAAGACAAGACAAGCATACGCAGGCCAATGGGACGCTGTTAAAGATATGAGTGTGTTACCCGGTGCTTGGGCAAAACACTGTGATGTAGATTATGCTAAAATTGTTACGTATCCACATCATAAATCACATGCGGCAGCCGGCTATCTTACATCACCATTTGATGAAGCAACCGTAGTAGTGATTGATGCTATTGGAGAATGGGATACAGCAACAATATGGCACGGCCGCGGCGACACACTTACAAAATGTTGGAGTTCAAAATATCCAAACAGTTTAGGTTTATTCTACAGTGCGTTTACAAAATTATTAGGCTTCACACCAATCAGTGAAGAATATAAACTACAACAACTAGCAGAACAAGGCGATCCTAGTGTGTACTACGATCGTGTTACAAGATATTTTAAGTATCCACTAACACTGTCAACCAGTTTACACAGAGGTGTATGGGATTGGCAGTTAGAATCAAAAGACAATCTAGCAGATATTGCGGCGGCAGTACAGCGTGTGTTTGAAGAACAAGTAGATTGGCTAATGCGTAGAGCATATTCAGAAACAGGTTGTGGCAATCTAGTTTATGTTGGTGGATGTGCTATGAACAGCAAATACAACGAAAGACTATTCGACATGTGGCAACAGGTATACAGTATCTCTAATCCAGGCGATCCTATGAGTGCTATTGGTGCCGCATTACTTGATACCAAAACAAGAATAACACTAAAAGATGACAAAGTGAAACATTTAGATATAAAAATCACTTGATTTATTTGTAGAAAGAGCGTATAATAAGATTATGATAAAAGATTATGATTATGATATACAGAAACTGTATTTAGAAATGATGATGGCAGACGCAGAAACTTATGTGCGCTGTCAGGGCATTTTTGATAGTACACTGTTTGATAGAAAATTACAAGATGCGGCAGAGTTTATTCACACATACGCTCAGCAGTATTCAGTGTTACCAGATATGGAAATGGTAAACTCAGCATGTAAGACTGATTTAAAATCACCAGGTGAACTTAAAGAAGGACACCTAGAATGGTTAATGGATGAGTTTGAAAGTTTTACAAGACACAAAAGTTTAGAGCGAGCAATTATTCAAAGTGCTGATCTATTAGAAAAGCATGACTATGGACAAGTAGAAAGTATGGTTAAAGAAGCTGTACAGATTGGACTTGCTCGTGATATGGGTACAAACTATTTTGAAGACCCAAGAAGCAGACTGCTAGGACTTAAAGATAAAAACGGTCAAGTAACAACAGGGTGGGCGGCACTAGACAACAGACTGTTTGGTGGATTCAACAGAGGTGAACTTAATATTTTTGCTGGTGGTTCAGGTGCTGGTAAGAGTTTGTTCTTAGCAAACCTAGGTGTTAACTTCGCACTAGCAGGAATGAATGTAGTTTATCTAACACTAGAACTTTCAGAGTCGCTGGTCAGTATGCGTGTTGACAGTATGGTAACAGGTGTCGGCACTAGAGAGATTTTTAAAAACATCGACGATGTTGAAATGAAAGTTAAAATGATTGGCAAAAAGTCGGGCTTGTTTCAAGTCAAATATATGCCTAGTGGTAAGACAGCAAACGACATTCGTGCTTACTTAAAAGAATATGAAATCAAAATGGGCAAGAAAGTTGATGTACTATTAGTAGACTACTTGGACTTGTTAATGCCCATTGGTAAAAAGATTAGCGCAGAGAACCTGTTTATTAAAGACAAATATGTATCAGAAGAACTGCGTAACCTAGCAATGGAACTACAGTGTGTATTTGTTACAGCGGCACAGTTGAACAGGGGTGCTGTAGAAGAAGTAGAATTTGATCACAGTCACATCTCAGGAGGCTTGAGTAAGATTCAAACTGCTGATAACGTGATTGGTATTTTTACAAGTCGTGCTATGCGTGAACATGGACGTTATCAATTACAGTTAATGAAAACACGTAGTTCAAGCGGCGTAGGACAAAAGATTGATCTTGGATTTGATCTTGACACATTGAGAATTCATGATCTAGAAGAAGGCGAAGAAGAAGCACCATCAGAACGTTCAAGTTCACTAATCAGTCAAATTAAGGCACGAACTTCATCAGTTGAAAACGCACCCAGTGATGATCCAACTGAAGGAGCTCCAGTAAGAAAAATCAAGGCAGACGTCGGTTCATCCAAGTTAAGGCAGTTTATTAATACGCTTGGTGACGACGATGAAGACTAGTTCACACAAACTGATAGAATGGCCTATGTCCAAGCCACACTACGATGTCGACTGGCCAAAGGTTAGAGCAAAGCTGGGTGATGGTATAACCAATTGGTTACTAGAACTAGATCCTATAGATGGACAAGTAGTTATACTACACCAACCCGAACGTAAGCGAGCAAGTCTTGTCGCTGAATTTTACAATAAAGATACTGAAGATCTATTTGTGAGCCTGCTGATAGGCTAAATATTTTTGATTAAGGAGTAGAATGAGTGAGCGACACACTTGTTTTAAATGCCGATGGTATTCCGGTTAGTTACCTACCTTTATCCGCTATCCAGTGGAAAGAAGCAATCACATATCTGTATCTTGACAAAGTCACTGTGCTAGATTGGTATGACGATTGGGTAGTGCGCAGTGCTACTTGGGAAACTCGTGTACCTGCTGTTATCATGCTCAAAGACATGATGCGACGGCGAAGGTCTCCTAGATTTTCAAAGACCAACATATACATCCGTGACTTATACACCTGCCAATATTGCTCTACTACTCATCCCAGAAACCAACTAACACTTGATCATGTACTTCCTCTAAGCAAGGGAGGTAAAACGTCTTGGACCAACATTGTGGCGGCATGTGGACCTTGTAATGTACGCAAGGGAAATAAAACTCTAATGAAACCCATTGTTCAGCCTCACCAACCTGACTATTATGAATTGGTAAGTAAAAGAAAGAAATTAGATTTCATTATCAAACACGATAGTTGGAAATCCTATATATAGACAGATAAATATTACATGCGCTTAAATGATGTACTAAAAGAAGAAACCAAACGTTCAGTTGTCGTAAACAAGACTCTTAATCCTCAACTATGGAAGGGAGACCAGATGCGTGACGATGTGCGTAATGCCCTACTCAAAATAGCACAGCACTTTGAAAAGTTTATTGGCGTGGATCTTCCTGTGGTTGATTACACAGTTACAGGTTCAAATGCCAATTATACATGGAACCGTTATAGTGACCTTGATTTACATCTTATTGTGCGTGGGGCTGTATCAGATGAGCAACGAGAGCTTTACACCGCTAAAAAGGGCTTGTACAGCGAACAACACACCATTACAGTAAAGGGTATACCAGTAGAATGCTATGTTCAAAGCATGGAAGAACCGCATGTGTCAACTGGTGTATACAGTGTGGGCAGAGACAAATGGCTAGAACAGCCTGTTAAAACAAAACCAGACATTGATGATCTAGCATTGGTTAAAAAGCGTGAAGCACTGCTTCACGATGCTACACAAGCACTGCTTGATCCCAGTATGGAAAAACTTAAACGTGTCAAAGATAAAATTACCACAATGCGTCGAGCAGGTCTTGAACGTGCCGGCGAGTGGAGCACAGAAAACCTAGTGTTCAAAGATCTACGCAACCTAGGTGTTATAGATCAAATCACAAACAAGATGCGTGAACTAGAAAGCGACGAACTCAGTTTGGAGAACGCATAATGTGGAGAGGTCCAGCCAGTGTTACCAGTACCAGTTCAGACTTCGTAGCATGGAGCACAACAGGCAATCTGTACACACAGGATTTTGATCAAGTAAAAACTGTTATACCATTAACCAGTGTGAGTGTTAACCTTTCAGGTAGCACCAGCAGTGTAGACAATAATCCTCCAACGCCCACAGAAGTGCGTGATGAAATGAAGATCACACGCTCGGCACCATTGGTACTTACAGATTTTGGATTTAACAGCAGTGGCACAATCCTGGGCATTGAACTTGAGATTGTGGGACAGCGCAACAACAGAATTTCAGATTGGGATATACGACTGGTACATCTTGGTGACAAGATTGGTACAAATCACAGTGTCAAGATAGAACGCAACAGTCAGGATCAACCTAACTATGTGCCTAACACACAGCGTTATGGCACAAGCACAGACACATGGGGCGCAGACCTTACCAGCACTGTGGTAAACTCAGCTTCGTTTGGCGTTTCAATTGAACTAGTGAGTCATCCTATCACACCGCACAGTGACACAGCCTATATTGACAGTGTGCTTATGCGAGTGTTTACCTAATGACTAAAATAACAAAAGAAAACACACCTAACAAATATGTAAGATGGTTTTGTTGGTTCATACAATTTAGATACGTATGGGATATTCAAACATTGCTAGAAAAATATCTACCAATGGAAAAGGTATATAGATTTTTAGGGTTTTGGCTATTCTGGTTACTGTGGTTCTGTATGATGCTGATAGTATTATATAAGATTACAGGAAGTATGGATTTTCTTCTTTGGTTTGAAGAATAGTGTTTACCTAGAAACTATCTGTAGTGTAACACGCGGTGTGTGTCCAAAATTAGCACTGCCATGTTCACACTGATGATCTTCAAACTCATACACATCACCTACACTGTATTCATCATAGAATCGTGTGCCTATGCCAAACACATGTCCTGGGGTAGGAGGTGTAAGTGGTACCCATAGTCGTCTACCCTCTTCATGATCAAATGTATCCTGATGTGTAGGAAATACACAACCAGGATCCAGTCTCACAATCCACCAACGATAATGATCCACACCCTGTATGTGCCAAGGTTGAACTCCTAGTCCATAGTCATCGGGATAGTAAAATCTCCACTGTGCGCCAGGATAATCACGATGCTGTGTAGCTGTTGCCAGTTGCTGTTTGCTGGCCTGTGCTGTTTCTGCTCCAGGACGCAGTTCACCATCAGAATTCAGTGTGCGTTCTACTAACCAGGGCTGTAGTTGACTGTGTATATTATCAATCTTGATCATCAGTGTATTTAAATACAATAAATAATCTTGCAGTACAACGTGGAGAAAAACAATGAATGGTAGACTAGCAACAGCAGATTTAACAGCTTCAGTAAGCAACAGTGTTTATCAGTGCAGCCAAAAGTATGCGGTTGCCACAGTAACACTGGTAAACAGAGCATACACACCCTGTAAGATTCGTATTGCTGTGGGCACTACACAGATTCCAGCACCAGAAGATTATATTGAATATGACACTGAAATCCCAGGCAAAGGACACATAGAACGCACAGGTGTAGCAGTGGATGGTCAGAGTTATATCACAGTAGAATCAGACAGTGACAACGTAAACTGTGTCGTATGGGGCTCAGAGGTAGACCTTGTATAACAACTCAACACCTCTACAACCACAGGTTAAACATGACCCGACATCTTCATCTGATCGTGCGAGCAAGTGTTAAACAGCCTCCGCAAGATCAAATCCTAGCCAGACTACAACTACAAGACCTAATATACTCAATTGGTATGCGCACACTGAATGGCCCACATTCAGACTATGTACACACTAAAGGCAACCGAGGTATGACTGTGAGCGCAATCATAGAAACTAGCCACATAGTGATGCACACCTGGGACGAACAAGACCCAGCACTGGTACAACTGGACGTATACACATGCAGCACACTGGACTTAAACACAGTGTGGGAGTGGTTTGCGCAGTATGAGCCTACACAAGTAGAATACAAGTTTCTTGATAGGGAGAATGGCCTAGAACTGGTAGAGCGTAGCGACCCGCGCTAGAGCGTAGCGAACAGCCGCGAAGCGGTTGCGATAGCAAAGCGGTTTTGCGCAGATTTTTTACCCCTTGGCAGAAATTGTAAACTATAGTGTACAAACACGCTGTACACTACTCTAATGTAAACTATAATGTACAACTGTAGCAGTGTTTCACCTGCTACGTGCTCTATGCTGTTAGTGGGAAAGAATTAACCGATGCACAACTGTGTGTAACTGTGCGCCCGTACCCAAAAGGGCAGTAGAGCAACAGTGACTAGTACAATGAACCCGTATATGTACCACACAGTGTTAACAGCCCGTACTGTGATCTGTTTCGTGTTGTATACAGTGTATACGGGTGTTCCACTTTAGAAAGA
>Ga0222719_10002822_pt1 | contig 15680 bp, 25 predicted proteins | sample C33_34DmetaG_FD_165039 | JGI IMG/M metagenome (GOLD analysis project Ga0222719, IMG submission 165039) | Estuarine water microbial communities from San Francisco Bay, California, United States - C33_34D | ecosystem: Environmental > Aquatic > Marine > Unclassified | place: USA: California...
TCTAGCTGGCAATACTGCGGCAGTTTCACCGGTTCGCATTTCCACGCTGTGCCGATATCAGCTATCGTCAGCAATTCCATCTTCAGATTGTGTTCTGTTTCCAATTTCAACTCCCGTGTGGATCATTTTGCAAACCGGACAAACCCACCTATCCGGCTCAATTTCAACATAACTGCGGCACTTTGGGCATCGCCCTTGCTCATATAGACGCTGAAACTTGCCATCACCGGTCTGGATCATAGCCGTGTAACCTTGGCAAAAATGGGATGACGTTTTGACGTTTTGACGTTGTTGCTATGAAATCGGCGCGGATCACGCCCAAAGGCTCAACGCCGTTATCACTGTTGCGCGGCAATACACGCACTTCAACGCCCGTTTTGCTTTTGAATATCTCAACGGTCAAATCTTTGACGTCAATCCAAGTTTCACTTGAGATCATCACATATTCGCGGTCGCCCACAGTGTCCATATTACGCCCCATTTGCAAGCATCTCCCTAATAATCATCATTGCGGTGTCAAGATCAGTTTCAACGGCATATCGCCAATCATATTGTTCAGCTATATCTTGGTTTGCCGTATAGCCAGCAAGCCCCACGATAGCCGCCACTGGCAAGCGCACGCGGGTTTTCATCCTGTCCAGCCGGTAAAACAGCACTGGCAGCTTTTCAGCGACCGCAGCGGCGGTGCAGACCTGTGACCACCAGTCGCCCGATACGCCAGATTTGTATCTTTTGCATTCAATAACCAGCGGAAAGTCGCAATCAGTCGTCACCAAATCACCAAGATGCGCTTGTCGCGTTTGGTCAAGTTCCCGCACAAAATTAAGCCCAAGATGCTCATAAAGTTCTTTGGCTATCTCATATTCATAGCCGCGACCTTTGTTTCTTGATTTGCTTCCACTCATTAAAAGCCCCTTTCGATTTTGCCTAGCATTGCCCATCAGCCCCTAATCTGTAAAGCAAAAAAATAACTGTTGCGCTTTGGGAATGATCTGCGCTAGGGTGTTGCTATGAAAAAACGGGAAATCAGTGAATTGTGGACAAGCGCAGGGTTCAGCCATTTATCGGCCAGCCAGCTATTACGTTCGCCAGCAAAATGGATATTTGATTATCTGCATCTAACATCAGACGAACGCCGCGATGTTGGCGTTGGTGAACGTGCTGCAATAGGTACGTCAGTGCATACGGCGGTTCAATCTATAGTGTGTCACGGCGCGGATATTGATGAAGCTATTGAAGCCGCGCAGATTGCTTTCGACTTCCATCCGGCAGATGAAGATGATGTGCTGCGTGTGAAGTTTCGTGAAGTCATCCCTGCTATGGTGCATCAGGGCGTGAATATTTGTGTAGAAAACGGCTTTACCGGCGCAATAGATGAAGAACGCATTGAATGCTGGTTGGATGATGTGAACGTGCCGATATTAGGCTTTGTTGATCTGCTTGTTGAAGGGTCGATGTTTGGCGAAATGAAAACCAAAGCCCCGCGCAAGACCAAGCTGTTAAAAGACGGCACGCAGGGCTGGGCAAAGGCGACACTACCCAAAAAGCCGGAGTTCGCCCACATCTGCCAAGCTGCGATCTATTGGCACGCGCTGCGGGTCACGCCGTCAATCATTTACATCGCAGAACACGATGCCGTTATCTTTAACGCCTACAACTGCGAAGAATTGCAAGCGGATGGCATCAATCACGCGCTGAACGAAATGCGGCAAAAAGCGTTGATCCGGCAGAACCTGTTGACCGTTAGCACCGACCCAAAGGTGCTGGCATCAATCACTGATCCCGATTGGGGTCATATGTACCAATGGAAGATGAAACAAGAGTGGCTTGAAAGGGCAAAAGAGTTATGGAAAATCTAAAACTGCACGCGGCGTTGGCCGATGTTAGAAAGGCGGCTAGTGTCGGCAAATCTGGCAAGAACCCTATGTTCAAAAGCGAATATTCAACGCTTGGCGATGTGCTGACTGCGCTGGATGTGTTGCCCGAATATGGGCTGTCATTTGCACAATATTTCCAAGATGGTGCATTGGTGACGACAGTGGTGCATTTAGAAACCGGCGAAAAGATTAGCAGTTTTTTGCAGATCAGCCCCGAAAAAGACACGCCGCAGTCGTTCATTAGCTGCGTGACATATTTCCGGCGTGCAAGTTTATTGACGATGTTCGGATTGAATAGCAATGACGATGATGGTAATCTCGCAAGTGGTTCTGGCGCGGTTCCCTCCCGTCCGCAGCCTAAACCAAAGAGGCCAGTCGTTGCATCCACTCCGGCGGCTGGCCTCGCTTCCAACGATGTTCTAGCTGAAAAATTAGATGCCTGTGCAAGTGTGCGTGACGTCAACGCGCTTTACACAACGCTTTATGGTGCAAGCGGCATAAAAGCACCAGCCGATCAAATAGCAATGTTTTCAAAACGGAAAGAGGAACTATCAAATGTCTGAATATGACAACACTAATCGCGGCGCGATCTTTAAGAATAACGACAAGACCGCCGACAATCAGCCGGATTACACCGGCAAGATCAACGTGGATGGCGTTGAAAAGCGGATTGCGTTGTGGATACGCGAAAGCGCGGCTGGCAATAAATATATGTCAGCTTCGATCAGCGATCCTATGCCACCAAAAGAACAGGATGCGCCACGCGCAGAACAGATGCAGCCTTTAGCAGATGCGATCCCGTTCTAAAAAACCAACATATGCACCGGCCTCAAATGCACAAGGTCGGTGCGTATGGTGCGACAAGACCCTGCGCTTTAGCGATCCCGATTGGATTGTGGACGGCGCAAAACAAATTCTGCATCTGGGATGCTTTAGGGAAAGATTGGATATTTTAAATGCAAATCGAAAAGAACGTGCCGATCCCACCGGCGGGTCGCAGTAAGATTGAAATTATCAATGATATGGAAATTGGTGATAGTGTGCTTTGCGAAACTTATGAGCAAGCAATGTCGCTGCGTGACGCGTTGCGTTATCGTGGCCTAAAATACACCACCCGCAAAATGGACGGCAATGGGTGGCGGGTATGGCGGCTGGAATAGCCGCCTTACTTTTTCGCCTTAACGCTGTCGATGACACCACCACCAAAATAAAAGCCCAGAATAATCAGCATCGCGTAATTGATGCTGAATTGTTCCATCACCTTTGTGACCGCATCTGGATCGCCTTGACCACTTATTGTCATCGACAAAACGATCACATAACTGCCAAGAAAAGTTGCACCAAACATCAGCGCAAGATAACGCTGCGCGATCTTAAACGGCGCATATGCACCCATCAGATCAATTTTGGCTTTGCTTTTAGCCGCAATTTCTTCTTCGGTGCTGGTGTGCATATCGTCAATCAGCTTCATCCCTTGGCTGATAACGCTATCTGACCCCAGAATTTTACCCAATACTGCTAACATTCAATTGCCCTCATCCTATCAATTAACCGGCCAGCGCGGTTTGGCACTTGCCTTGCCCACTTGCTGTCGGCCATTTGCGTTGCTGCTTCATTATAGTCATAATTAGCTATAGCCGCACGACACTTGATAAAGCGACCGAAACGGCTGCGGCCTAAGTTAAACGCCATATTCGCCAAGATTAGCTGGCATTCTTCCGGCAGATCATCCCAATTTTCAAACAGTGACCGGCAATCTTCGACAGTGACAGCGATATCAAGCGCAAATAGCTGGCGACAGCGTTCCGGCGTGATCTGCGTGCCGACAGGTTTGCCGTGTTCTGCATCAGCTTCGCGGATCAAATGCCCTATGCCAACAGTTGGCAAGCCCAGATGATCCAAATAAATATCTAGCCGCACGCCCTCATCGCTGGCAATTTCTTCCCGTAATTGATCCATATTCATCGTCTCATCTCCAAAACGTAATCAATCGCTTTATGCCAGCTATCGCGTTCCGCATCTTCTGTGAAGCGCGTTGGCGACAAGCGCATACTGTATTGCCGTACTGACGTAATTGGCAAGAACAGGCACCTTCTGGCATTGGGTGAAACAAGGCACAAAACATCATAATCTTCTTTCGTTGGCAAATGTTTCGCTTTGCAACCGTGACCCATTTGGAAATGATGACGCGGAGATCGACCATCTTTATTACCCAAAAGACTAGCAGTCTTAACCTGTATGCGTAAAAAATTCTGGCGAATGTCGAACGCCAGCACATCAATCCGATCCATCGGGCAATGAGTTGCTTTCCATCCCATAGCCGTAATTGCAGCCAAAGCCACATATTCACCCTCCAAACCCTTCAGTGTTTCAGACATATATTGGGCTAGCCGTTGCTGTTAATACGCCGATAAACAGCCCAATGATAACCACAACCAGCCCGACAGCAATAGCCCCAACTTTGAAATTTTCAAACATCTCTTGTTGGCGTTCGCGTTCCATCTTTCGCTGTGCTGCACGCGCTTCTTTAGCTTGCTGGATACGCTTTTGCCGTTCTGCCAATATTGCAGCCCAAGTGCCGTGACCAAAGCGAAAGTCAATCATCCGCGCAACTTCGGCAACCTGTTCCGCTGCCAGCTTTGCATCAATCATTTCCTTTGCAACAGACTGCACGCCAAACTGGTCAGCCAGACCCATACCAGTCTTTTTGTTGCTGGCTTGCTGCACCTGTTTTTGGCCGGTAAACAGTGCATCAATCTGACCAGCAATCTCGCCAATATCTTTGGCGGTGTTTATGTTTTGCTTGATAAAATCAACGCTGGCTTTGACTAAACTAATGCCAGCAAGTGCCGCTGTGACTGGTTCCAAGATAGCAGTCCTTCTTTAAGAAGCTGACACCGCCACCGCTTCGGCATCAAGTTTGCAATCTCCCCAATATCCCGCGACATTTCCAAAGCGCGACTGCGGCAAAGCTGCCGCGTTTCACTGTAAATAATCGAATGAAATTCTATGCAATCAGTCGGTGCGCCTATGACGCAAGCCAAAACGATTGCTTTAAACATCGTCTTTTCGACCAGTTAAAAACTTAACTGTGTCGGTTTCCCAGATGCGGATTAGCACCCAAACGCCCGTTGCAACAGCCACAATGTCCGGCATCATACCGACCCACGCAGCAAATGTGCCTGTGCCAGCCGCAACGTCAATGATGACTTTGTTTTCTTCGTTCATAGATCACCTATGGTTTTGTCGGCCAAGTTACATCACCCAATGATGTTGCGCTTGCTGTAATGTCACGCAACGCTTGCCGATAAGTGGTTTGCGCTGCGGTCATTGTAAGGTCGCTGGATGCCCACCAGTCAGTCTCAGCAATTTCAGTTAGGGCTTGTGATATACTCATTTTGTTTACTTCTATTTAAAACAGTTTAGCGGCGTACAAAAACGTATTGTTAAGCCCCGCAACAGAAGAAGATGTGCCTGACGCCTTGTCACAAAATCCGAATAAACCAAAGTAATCACCAGTCGATACCTGACCCATCCAAGTTCCACCCATACTTATTGATTCACCTTCTGCGCCGTTGTAAAATTTACGGTCAGTTTGGATTGATGAGCCGTTTTTAGAAAGCTGGCCGTACATATTGTCACCATCTCCCCCAGTAATCATAACTGACCAAGAAATTATAAAATATGAATTGTTAAAAGCTGAAGGAATTAGAAGCCTATCATTGGTTGCATCGTGAAGACTGTGAGTGTCTACAGAAGAAGTTTGCAACGGAATTACAGTATTAGAATTGTCAGGAATAGTTGTGCTGCTGCTGTTATACATAACAGACAAAACAGCATCGCCAGCACCGCCTGTTGATGGCGCAGCCGTATCTGCAACTTGATCTACGTCAAATAGATCAATCCACGCATCATCATTTGCGTTGCGCTGCTTCAGTTTGTTGGTGCTGGTATCATACCAAAACATATAGGCATAAGTCGTGCTTGGCGCGGTTGCCCCGCTGTTTTGCGTCACAGTGGCCGCAAGCGCATTGTTTAGGTCTGTGCGCGTTGCCGGAAACGTCTGATTTGCAATTGTGTAATCGTGCTGTGCCATTTAAAACCCCGTTGCAACGTAATCAAACAAGCGATCCACCGCCACATTGCTGCTATTATAGAACGTGATCGTGAAACCCGTTGCTGATTTGCTAGTTATACCATAATAATCGCCAGATTGCATATCCCCAACCGAAATCGACACTGCCAGCAATGTCTTGAAAGGCGTTGTGAACGCAATCACCTTTGCCCCAGCACCGCTTTGAATGTCGTTATCGCTTTCTGTTCTGGTCGGCAAGTTGATTTCTGCGGTTAGTTCTTCAATTGCTGGCGTTTCAAAGCTGTCAGTGGTTTCCAATTCAGCGCGGAACCGGAACCCGCGTGCAGTATATGACCCAACCACAAATGGCCGATAAGCTGTCCAAGTTGGCGAACCAGACGGATCGTCTTGCGTGCTGCTAACATATAGATCAACGTCAGTGGTGGCCGATGCCGGTGTGCCGGTATGCTGTGAAAGCTGGGTCAGCTTCATTGTTGCACTGGCTTGCCCCGTATAAACTGCACCAAGGTCAATAATGTTGGCAAAATCATATGTTCCAGACGCCGCCACCGCCCCGCTGCCGCCATCAAACAGGCCAGTGGCATCGTCAAAGTTGCCGGAAACGCTGTCAAATAACGCGTTGGTGTCCAGTTGCAGCTTGTTATCAACAACGATCACATCTGTTTTTGATCCGGCAAATGTCGGATGCTCTGTCGCACTATCGGCAAAATTAAAGCCTTGGATGCTGTCAACCAGCGCAATGCTGCTATTTTCGTTCTGCGATACCTTGCCAAATTTATCGACAGCCTTAATCGAATATGTGCCGGTCAAAGCTGGCACTGTGATTGTATTGGCTGGGCGTGCAATCTTTTTGACTAGCGTGCGGCTGTTGTTGAATGTTGCACCAGTGGTCAATGGTGAATGCCGAACAATATAATGTGACAGATCGCCATCTGGAATTGCTGTCCATTTTAGATCGGCTTGCTGCCCAACGATGTTGACGCTGAAATTGGTTACGTCTGACGGATCAACCGCAGTGCCTTGAATAGTGTATTGCTCATCAGTAAATGCCGACTTGATGCCCAGCGCATTAATCGTCCTTGCGCGAATATCGTATGTGCTGCTTGGCTGCACGTTGACCAGCGTATATTTATTGCCGCTGCCAATGCCCAAAGATGTGTAGTCTGTATCAGTTGACAGCTTTGCTTCAACCTCAAACTGCCGCGCATATATTGATGTCGATGACACAGTGCCGATCAGCACATTGACTGATTGCTGGTTATAGGTCTGCAAATCTTCAGACGGCACAAGTGTTGGGGCTGGTACGTTGAACGGGTTTGGCAAAGTCGTGTTATCTTGTGCAAAATCCTGTTCTTCGGCTGACCAGTCATAGACCGCGCTGTTTGTTTCAGTCAGTTCGCAATCGACCGTGACTTCATTAACGTCAAAATTCAGCTTCCAACTTACTATTTCAAAGACCTTTTGCGTGAAACCAAGCCGCGCATTTGTGATCATTACAGTGTCACCAATTTGAAACTGAAACGCGTTCATCTTGAACTTTGCACGCAAGCTGATTTCTTGCCGGTTCTTATATAGGATTTGCTTTGCAATACGCTGTGCGCGTGCTGCGTTGTCGGTAAATGGCAGATCAAGATTTAAATATCTGCGTTCGCCGTTGTCTTCGGTCTCAAACGTGCCGCTAGTGATCGCAGGATAGTCTGTGGATTGATAGTCGCTGGCTGGGCTAACAAACTGCCCCTTGATAGCGTTAAAGCTGTCACGCGCCGAAATAGCGGTGGTGACGGTCAAACCAGATGCAAGGTCATCTTCATCAAGCGTCACTGTCGGCGTTACATACGCACCAGCACGCAGCGACCATTTGCCGTTGCTGTAATAAAGCGAACCATTTAAAGCAGTCAGCATTTGTTCAAGATTGCTGCGCGGCGTGTTCTGCGTATCAACAACGCCGTTGAATGTATATCGGTCTTGCGTACCGCCACCAGATAGCGTCACGCTTTCTTCGCAGACATTTGCCGCAGCAATAAAGCTGGCATCATCTATTTCCGCTGCCGTTGCGCCTAGCCCGTAAACTGTATCAGTCAAATAATCGCGGATGACCAAAGCTGGGTTTTCGCTCCAAACCGTTGTGGTCGTGCGCGGATCGTAAATCTTGCGGCCTTTGATCTTTGCGCTAATGTTTGGCAAGCCCTGTTCAAAAGCATTAGGATCAAATTGAAGCCGCACATACAAATAGCCTTGATCTGTCAGCTTGTGATCGCTTGTCCAGTTTGAAAGCGCAAGCAATGGTGCTGGAATATTACCAGCATTGCCCACAGTCACCGGATAAATATCAGCTAGGCCATCATATTTGGTCGGGCTGGTGACGTTGTTGCCAGTAAGCGTCAAAGCCTCATCATCGAAATATATTGTGGTGAATTGCTCTAGTTCGTGCGCCGTCAAAACGATAACCAAATGCAAATATTGATCGTTATCAGTCGCTTCAATAAAAGCATATGTGCCGCCAACGCGGGTTTCGCCATAGATCAGCTTGCGGGTGGCATTGGATGATCTGGCCGTGATCGTCTTTGATTGGTCGATGCCGCCATTGCCGCCGCCGCCGATGTTTGGTTGCTTTGGCTTTGGCGCAAGGGCTTGTGATGCGGCAGTCAGGGCAAGATTGACTGCAAACGTGCCAGCAACATAGGCCATTGTGATCGCTGTGCCAGCAATGTAAGCTGAACCGGCAGTCGCGGCTGTTGCGACTAATGCTGGAATAACCGCCTGTGGCATTTTACACCTTCCACGCTTTCTTTGCCGACATTAGCGGCAGAAAAATCAAACCATCTTTGCCCATTGCGGCAACCTTATCACCGACCACCAATGATAGCGCATCACCTAGCGGCGTGTCTATTAGCGCAACATCACCGCGCTGCGCTTCAAGCACCTTTATTTCGCGCAACCTAGCCCCGACACTGGTCGCAAGATCGCCCAAACCCATTTTGACCAGAAACCTAGCAAAGCCGTTCTGTGAAGAATATTGGCCGATCCAGTCGTCAAATCGTGAAGCCCCGCAAATAGCTTTTTCTGCATACAAACAAAAATGACCACAATCACTTTTGCCCCATTCAAACTTTTTATGCCGCCATTCTTCGATATGATCGTTCAAGCGTGTCGGCCAATCTACTAGCCGCCCCATTTGAGAGATGCCTCTTGCAACGAATTGACAAATTCAAAGCCTTTATCATCTGCATCAAGGGCTTTCTGATCTTCGGATGTCCAGCGGCGCAAGCGTGGCCGTTCCAAATCAATCAGTCGGCTTTCGGCAGTCATTGTGACTGTGCAGCTATCGCCATCTTCGGTGATGCTCATCACATCCATCCGGCCAGAAAACACTTTATAGCTGCTAACTGTGCCGCTGGTTATTGCGCCGATATAGATGTTTGCGATCCGATATTGATAATTTTCTGATAAGGCTGTTGATAAGATGCTTGCGGAAATGCCATTAAGCGTCATCGTGATGCCTTTTGCACCAATTTCCGCAGTTTCTTCAATAGCAGAAACCTTGATTATTGACCCGCCGCCGGTATAGGTGTCGCCATCAATTGTCAGATTGCCGTAACCGTTCCAGACCCGCAACGTGCCACTGTCAAACTCAAGTTCAGCCGCCAGAAAGCCGGTAAAGCTATCGGTCGCAAATTCGGATGGGACACCGCTGCGGCTCATAATGCTTCAACCGCTGAAAAGCTGATTGAATAAAATCCAGCATTATTGATCGACCACGTTGCGTCATTGCTTTCCAAACGGAACAACCCTTTTGCGTTACTAACCACAACGCCAGCATCATCTGCCGGTGATGACCGCAAATCCGGCCACAAGTTCAACGTGGCTTCGCCGCTGCCATTAGTGTCAACGTCTTCAAGCACTTTATAAAGCCGCGCTGTTGATCCGCTGCCAAGCTGGATATAATCGCCAGCCTTTAGATAGCCAGTTACAGATGTTGGCAAACCATCAATGTTTAATTCGTTGCCAGTCTGACTTGCGCCATTAACAACCGGCGTGCCAGCCGCAGATGCCGCTGATCCGCGTGGCGTTGCTGCATTTGGGTCGCCTAACAAGAACGTGCCAAATTGACCGCGCAACCGCAGCAAAAAAGCATTCCAATATTCGCTGTCTTCGCGCTTAACCGGCGGGATCGCAATCATAGCAGACCAGCGTGCGCCAGCGTGCCGAACGACTTGCTGTGATAATGTGAACGGGCTTTGAGTTATCGAAACAACGTCTGTTGCGGTAATCTCAACCCGCGCAACCCCTGTCTGCGTTGGAAATGATAATGGATAACTTTCAGCCATAACTATGCCCCAAATGCGCCAGCGAATGAACCGCCGCGCCGTCTTGCTTCAAGCACCGCAGCCTTTGATGCTTCTTGTATCTGCGGCAACATTCCGATCACTTCAGCGCGTACCGTCTGCGATACACCAGCCGATAGATTTATGTTCTGGTTGACCACTACACCGCCGCCGCCCAGCTTATTATTTGGCACTATAGACCCGCTTTGATTTGGAACAAACATTTCTGCGCCGCGTTCGCCAACCATATAAGACTGACCGCCACGAACAGCACCTCCGATTGCCTTACCGCCACCAAAGCCAAACATACTGCCGATGAAGCTGCCCACGCTACTGGCAACGCCGCTGCCGCCACCGCCACCCATACCAGCCGCCAACGGTGCAGTGATGCTTTGCTGGATTTGTATGCGGATCAGATCGCTAATAATTGACCGCGCCATTGATTTGAACGCATCTTTCGCGCTGGCGGTTCCCATAGTCACATCAACAAGCGCATCTTCTAGCGACTTGATGCCACGCACCGCTGCGCTTTCCATATTCTTTTGAAGGTCTTTTGCACTATCGGCTAAGTCCATCAATTGCTTGCGATAAGTCTTGCCGGTTTCGTTGCCTTGTTCCATATTCCCATTCAAAGAACCGACTGCATCAGAAGTGCCTTGAACCGCTTGCCGTAAATCTTCAAACAAACTGACATTTAGTGTTTTAGGCAACCTGTCAAATTGCTTTGAAAACTTTGCAATACTATCAGCAAAATCCCTAGCAAACACCGATGACAAAACAGCCGCAGCGTCAACCATTCCAAAAATGACGCGCTGTGATCTTTCGCCAAATCGATAGATGGCTTTTGCTATGCTTTCAACCAAATTGATAACGCCAATGGCTAATTCTTTGGCAAACTTTTTAATCCCGCCAGCCGTTTCAATAGCTTTAACAAGCTTGTTTCGCATCAAGTCAACAATGACACGCAATGCCGGTGCTAATGCCGCAACCAATTGGTCGCGCACGCCGCCGAACATTGTTCCCAGCTTCATCATTGCATCGTTGGCTTCTTCAACGCCCTTGACTGCGCTTGACGATAATATGAAACCAAGACCTTCGGCATCTTGGAACATCTGTCGCAGGGCTGTGCTGCCGCCTTCCAGCGTGTTTACAAACGCCACGCCTTCACTGTCAAACAGTTTAAAGGCAAGCCGCACTTTATCGCCGCTGCCTTGCACATCATCGAATGCGTCTGCGAGTTTCAACATTTGCTGATCAAGTGATAATTTGGTCAGTTCTTTGGCGTTCAAGCCAAGTTCTTTCAGCGCATCTTTAGCTTCGCCGGTATTATTAGCCGCTTCAGACAGTCGCCGCGTAAACCGTTGCACCGCCATATCGACTGTGCGCGTTTCAACGCCAGCCAGATTAGACGCATATCGCAGCTTTTGTAATGCTTGACTGGTAACGCCTAACTTTTGCGCTGTCTTGCCCAGCGTGTCTATGCTGTCAAGTGACGACTTGATTAACAGACCCAGCCCAGCCGCGCCAGCAACGCCAACAATAGCCGTTTTGAAATTAAGCAAAGAACGTCTGACAAAATTAAGGCTTTTAGTAACGCTGCTAAACGCTTTTTTGGTTCTATCAACGGCAGTGATTGTGATTGGTAGATTATTTTTTGCTGCCATCTTCGATCACCTTAAAATATGCGAACCATTCATTCAGTTCTGTCAGCGTCAATTCTTCAATTTCGGCTTGCGTCTTATGAAGGCGATCCGCCAAGGCCAGCATATTTAGCCTCAACGGGTCGCCCTTTAGTTTTTTTCCGCATCCCCAACGCTTTCAACATCGCCAAACATCTGCCCAGCAATATCAGCAATCAAGGCCACGCTATCACCCATCAGGTGCATCTTATCTTCTATCGTAAACATCCGCTTGCCATCAGCATCTTCAGCTTTGGTAATAATCAAATCAACCATTCCGCTGATCGTCATATTATTAAGAAAGTCTTTGTGCTTTCTTTGCAGCTTGTCGATGTCTCCGGCGGTAATTGAGCCAGAATAAATAACCAACGGCTGACCATCTTCGCCCCACTCATCAACTCTAATGACCTTTCGGTCGCGGTTACGCCTTGCGGCGATCTGTTCTCCCAAGCCCATTTTTTACCCCTTAAACAGTTGTTTCAGTTAAACCACCTGTGCCTTGCAGCGAATAGGTGGCAGTGTTAATACCATCAGATGATACACCGATTGAACGGCTAGTAACAAGCGCAGTGCCGGTCAATTGATGATCGCCGCTTGTGTTTCCTTCCATCTGCAACTTCAATGTTACGCTATCGCCAGCGGTTACTGCTTGCTGTGCTGTGTCGGTATCATCGAAATAGGTTTCAACAGTTGCTGTGAAATCTGTGAAGCTGGCTTTGTATGTCTTTGAAGTGTCACCCATTGTTGTATCTTCAATGGTGTCAGCGGTTTCATCAACAGAAAAGCTAATCACTTCAGCCATTACGTCTGTGCCGATTAGAACGACACCATCGTTTCCTTTAAAAGTCGCCATCGTAATCTCCTAAACGGCAGTTTCAACGTCATTTTCTTTGGTGCGGTATTGCACCGAAAGAGTGAACCGACCAACGGCAACCGGCTGTTCGCCATCACCGCTATAGTCAGCCTCAAACGCAACAATCTGTGCATCTTTTGCCAGATTATTCAGCGTCACATCAGCGGCAATGGCTTCTTCAACCTCAACCGCAATAGTATCCAGCGCATTATCATAATTCGCTGTGCCAATTACATATGCTTCAACAGCAACATCTAAAACCCGATTTACCGAACGCGCCAAAGTGATTGTATCAAATTCGGTGGCTTCGCTCTTGGTAAAAATACACAATGCCGGAAGCTTTGTCTGTTCCAGCGGAAAGATACGGCTGCGAAATACGTTGCTGCCGGTGGTGGTCAATCCCGTTAGTGTCGTCACGATCTGGTCGCGGATTTGCTGCCGAACGTGCGCCATCTATTGTTTCTCCAGAACCAGCGTGGTCATACCAGTGCCGTCATCTTGAACAATCCGCATTGTGTAGGCCACCGCATTGATCGTGATAGTGTCGCCTTCAACGGCTGTGGATACGTCTGAGGTGCGGCAAACAAAGCGTGGCTGTTGTAATGCAAAGCCAACGCCCCCGCCAGCGTCAACCTCAACGAAATCATTATCAAATATGCCATTGATAGTGCCGCCAGAATAGGTTGCTGCAACCCCAAAATCGTCAACGCCAATAAAGATGGCGCGGTCATCTGCGGTTTCGACAGCCATTAGTCGGCGTCCACTTTAGCTACTTTAGCCACTTTGGCTGACCATAGCTTTGCATAGCCGCGATCAATCAGCTTGTTCGCCTCATCTTGACGCACATCGTGATCTTCACCGGCAAGCATAATCCCGACCGAACCAGCTTGGCAGTCTTTGATGGTTGTGATTTTGATCAGTTTCATTGTCATTTTTTCTTTGTGTTCCGTTTAACTAGGCTGGCCGCTGATTTCTTTGTTAGGCCAATAGCCCGATCAGTGATGCCTTGCTTTTCTTCGTAAACTTCGACTTTGCCGGTATTGACCAAATCGAAACCAATGTTTTCTGGCAGTTCAACAATATCGCCAACAACGTGTTCTTTGCCACCAATAAGAATATTACGTTTGCATCTGATTTTCATATTAGACCCCTATGGGAAAAGCAGGGCGACCGGAGCCGCCCCGCTAGTTATTTAGGCATCAATGTCGAGGCACGCAGCAAATGACTGTGCGTGACGAACAGCAATGTCGAGTTCCTGCATAACGCGGATGCGAACCGCGCCTGTTGAACCGGCTGTGTAAGGGTCGATCAAGATGTCTGGTGTGCTGAAGAAGCCCATCATCAACTGGCTAAAGTCACCATAGATCATTGCAGATGCAGTGGTCAGTGTGCCTTTTGTCAGGTCAGATGGCACGTTGTTGGTGATCGCAAGGTCGTAACCATAAAGCGAGTTCCAAGGTGCATCCAGCAACATTACGCTGTCAGTTGACGCAACCTTTGATGTTGAAGCCATATGTGACTTAACTTTCGGGTTGGTCAGATAGGCAAGGGTGTTGCCGTTGATTGCAGCGTTGTCAACTTCGACTTCTTTCACCAGATCGGTGATTGCTTGCCAAGTCAGATCGCCACCGTTTGTGCCGATTGCAACTGAACCGATACCGGCTGTTCCGGTGATACCAGTTGGCTCGTTTGCGCCGCCACCTTCAATTGCAACATCTTCGACTTTTTGTGCAATCGCGTTCAACAGATCATCGCGGATGATTTGCTCAACAGATGGGTCAGACTGGATCATCAGCAAACGGCTGATATCTGTGAATGCACCCAATGACTTTGGGGACATTGTAATTTGTGAGAACACTGCGTTCACTTCAGATGTTGCGCCATTCTCAGCAACGAAACCGGCAGAAACGCCAGTTGCAAGCTTTGGAATAGCAACGTCACCTTTAAGGCCAGTCATAAAGCGTGCGCCAAGTTCATTGAATACCAAGCGTGAACGCAGGGCATCAACAAACTGATCACCAAGATGATCTGTGCCGACCAAGTGACCACCGGCTGTAGCTGTGCCAACAGTCAGGTCACGCTTGCCGCCCCAGAAGCTATCTGGTGCATAGAAACCGCGTGCTTCACGGCCATTGTTCTTTGCAATCTGCTCAGAAACTTCACGCTCAAGACCCTGCAATCCAGAACCATTTACCAAGCCGCGAACAGCTTTGATGAATGAATATGAACGCTGCTCTTTTTCTGACATATCAACCGCACCGGCTGACTGCTCTAGCGGCTTGCCTTCGCCAATGGCGTCAAGCAATGTTGCGCGGAATTGTGCAACAGACTGACCAGCACCAATAGCTTGATCGGCTAGGTCACGGCGGTTGTGTTTAACAGCAAGATTGATGATCTCGCTGGCATTCTTTTGAAAATCACGCTTTGCAGCTTCGGCTGCGGCTTCGCGAATTTCCTCGTGATTTACTTCGGTCATCTTGACCTCCTTTTGTTTAATCACTGGTTCGACAAATTCAGCTTTGCGGTTCACGCCGACACCAGCGTCAGCGGGAACAGATACAATGCTGGCTTCATACGGAACCCAAGATGAAATCGCGACTGTCCCATCACGTTCATTCTTTTGCTCCATTTCGCGGATTTGATAGCCGATGCTGACGTTGCTTCGTATCCCATCCTTGACGTCTTGATAAACTTCTTGAGCCAGCGCACTTTTTCCAAAGCGAACCACCGACCGCAACTTGCGATCAGCTTGATCCAAATAAGTTCTTTCAATGACGCCAATCTGTTTTGTCAAATCGTGGTCTAGCAATAGCGGTGCGTGACCGCTGCCTAACCTTGACAAATCTACTG
>Ga0222719_10002825_pt1 | contig 15667 bp, 26 predicted proteins | sample C33_34DmetaG_FD_165039 | JGI IMG/M metagenome (GOLD analysis project Ga0222719, IMG submission 165039) | Estuarine water microbial communities from San Francisco Bay, California, United States - C33_34D | ecosystem: Environmental > Aquatic > Marine > Unclassified | place: USA: California...
CTACAACAAATGCATCTTATTTTTTAGATGATGATGGAACAAAAGATGTAACCGATTATCTAAATTTAGTAAAATTAGCAGATGGTAAGAAAGCAACCACAGCTGGTGGAAGTGTAGAATGGTGTGTATTATATGATTATGATAATACTAATAAAAGATATAGAGTTGGTATAGATAAAAGAGAATTCCCAAGTGGATTTACTTTTACTGATTTGAAGAAACTACAACTATTTGATTTGTGGGATGGTGATATAACTTATATATCAGATGATATCTATTGGGCAAACTATTACATCTATACCGATACTCAATTTGATTTTACTAACTCATCCTCTTCAACTTATATCAGAGATGCAAATGGATTCTATGGAATGAGAGCAGAGTTCTCATTTGTAGATGTTGAAGTGTATAAAGGACATAAATTATTTTTTGGAATAACCCAAACTTGGAATGTATCTGAATTTATAGATGATTATGTTACGGTTGCAGATGTAGTTGCAGCATTTAATGAATTAGCTGGTGGTGGAATCAATGGTGGGTTAAAAGGAGATTTGACTGGGGTTCAATTACAAAACTCAGATATAAATGGAGATTCTAATTTTGATTTTCAAGATACATTCAAATTATTAAAGTTCTTACAAGGTGAAGAAAACTTAACTACTTACCAAAGAACAACTGATATTATGAGGATAGTTCCTAAATCAGAATATGATGGTACAACAACTTCAAATTGGTCAACACAATCAAATAAGGGAGTGAATATAAATGTTCCATTTGAATTAATTTATGATTCAATTCAACAACCTAAATATAAGGTTGGATTTTTAGGTGATGTAAACCTTTCACATTCTGCCCCTCAAACAACAACACCCTCACCAGTAACACAATCGGTATTAAAAAAAGGTAACACTTTATTAGAGGTTAATTTAGATATTCAAAAAACTGAAGAACATATAATCATTACTTTGGATTTACCTGAGAATAATTTTGATTTAGTTGGTTCTGAATTTAGGATTGGATTTGATAATGAAAGAGTAGAGTATGATAAGTTAGAAACTAATACAACGATGAATAGTTTTGATGCTGAGAGAAGTTCTTATATTAAGATAGGTTCTATATCAACTGATGGTTCTATGACCTTAAATGGTGGTGTTCAATATAAGATTTATTTCAAACCAATACAATCATTTGATTCAACATTGGGATTGGTATCGGTTAAGAAATCAGAGGTTGTTGATGTAAATGCTAACACAATAAATGTAATTATAAAATGAGAAAGATATTATTATTTATATTATTAATTGTGGTATCTTGTCAACCTGATGAGTTGATGGTTGTTGAACCATATCCACAATACGAAATGATATTTGAGGAATCAACATCTAATGTAGTTGATGGACAAGAGTTTTCATTTGAAGTATCATCTACCGATGAACATATGTTAATTATATCTCATCTAAACAATTCGGTAATAGCAAAAGAATCGTTTACACCAACGATGGGATTAAATACTAAAATCCTTTATACAAAGTCTTTACCTAAAGGAGAATTAAACTTAACTTTAATTTTATCTGAAGAAGAAATCGAAAAAACTATTATTATTGTAGATTAACATATTTATAGATATGTTAGTATATGATTTCAAAAATACGGGAAAGATATATAGTTTAACCAATAATGATTCGGTTGAACCAAAACATGCTGAACGTATTGCAGAATTATCCGATTCTATCTTGTCTGAATTTAATTATGAGAAGTATAAGAATATGCCTCCTTATAGAAATGAATCTATGAAAACAATGCAAGAATTGATTAGGTTGTCTCAATTACCATCTGATGATGAATTTACTTTACAGATGGATAAGGTAAAAGACTCTTTCAAAAAACTATGTGAAGAGTTGGATGTAGAGTTTCCTGACAAAATGGTTAGAGAGTTAAAAAATTCTACAAGTGGAGTTATACTTGATTTGAAATATCATTTTAATAGACCAAGACCTTATAAACTTGCTCCACTTCTTAATATAGAATTAGTTACTAACGAGATAGAAAACACGACATCAGACTCACCATCATATCCATCTGGACATGCTGCTCAAAGTACTGTGATATCAAATTATTTAGCATACAAGAATCCTTTGGTTAGAGCAAAGTTTTTGAAGTTAGGTAGGGATATCGGAAAAAGTAGAATAACAGCAAAAGTACATTATCCTTCTGATGTTAGTTTAGGACAACTGATTGGAAATGATATATTTATATACTTAAAAGAAAACAAACTAATATAATGTCAGCAAAATTAAAACCAAGTAGTAAACAATACATAAAAGATAGAAATGGAAAAATGACCAACAAATGGTTCATGCAACATTATACTGTGAGCGGAGCTACTACTGATGAATTAAAAAAATTATATGAATCTCCTTCTTATAAAAGAAAAAAAGGATTGATTAAAAACGAACTTCAAAAAAGAGGAGTGGAACTATGAAACAATACGCAGTACAAAAACAATTAGTAGGAACTGACTCTAACACTGGAGACCCAAGTTGGGCAAAGAGACAGATTTGGGTTTACAAATTAAATTCAGAAGATTCAGTTGATGACTTCGATACACTTTCTGAAGCACAATCCAAAAGAGATGAGTTAGACTCAAATGACCCTTCAACAAGAGTATACAGAGTAGTAAGAATAGTAGATAAGTTTAATTTTGAAATTATTTAATTAATATTTTTTAATTTAATTAATTAACTGTTAAACTGTTTATACTGTTACACTGTTGCACCTGGTATACTGTGTTTTGAATTTTTTGAAAAAGATAATTTACTCGGTCCAACAATCGTTTCTGATTGAAGTTTAGATGCGTTTAGACTCATAGCATCACCTTGGAGTATTTTATGTTTGGTGTATATACATATATACCTCTTTTCCAAAACGTAAAAAAAATTCAACTTTTTTTAGTTTTTCAAAATTTAGTTAAAAGTCCTTGGATATTAAAAATATTTTTCGTATCTTTGTTCATAAAGATAAAATATAAATTATGTCAAATAAAGAAACAGCAGTAGAATATTGCGAAAGAATGTATCCCCAAACAACCGAAGAGTTCAAAAAGATTTTAGATGAAATGTATCTTACATTTTGTAAAAAACAAAGAAATTATGGACCAGGTAACATTTCGGTTGGCACATCACTTCAGACTGAGGAAGATGTTAAGTTAGCACTTACAGGATTATTCTTCAGAAAGAATGATAAGATTCAAAGAATTAAACAATTGGTGGTGTTAGGACAACCCGATGAGGTTGGTGAAAATATCCAAGATACTTACGAAGATTTATCAGTATATGGAATCATCTCTCAATTAGTTCAGAGAGGTAAATGGGCAAAATAAAGTTCAATACCTATTCAGTATGGGGGCAGGTTTACATCCTACCTTATATTAAGTTAACACACAATAGAAACCTCAATGGTGATTTAGAACTCATTATTGGTTGGTTAAATAAAGAATTGATAATAGGAATTTAGTTATGAGAATCTGGCACATATCAGATACACACACTTATCACAATTTGTTGGAAGTTCCAACTGATATTGATATGGTGATTTTTAGTGGGGATTGTTCTAATCCAAGAGACCCTTACCCAAACGAAGTTGAGGTAAGAGGTTTTATTGATTGGTATCGTTCACTAAAGATTCCGTATAAGATTTTTGTTGCTGGGAATCACGATACTTCTATTGAAAACAAATTCGTAACCAAAGAAGATTTTGAATATCACAATATCATCTATTTGGAAAACGAGTCCATTACTATTGATGGTATTAAAATATTTGGTTCACCCTATACCCCAACATTCGGGTATGGTTGGTCTTTCAATAAAGATAGAACAAAGTTAGAAAGAATTTGGAGAAACATTATTGATGAAGATGTGGATATCGTTATCACTCACGGCCCACCAAAAGGAACTTTAGATTTATCATTTGATAGAGCTGGAAATTTAGAAAGATGTGGAGATAAATCTCTACTCAATAGAGTAATGGAAGTTAATCCAAAGTTATGTTTATTTGGACATATTCATAATCACCAAGACATCATCAATCAGGGTACAATGACTTTAAGTGGATTACAAACTATCTTCTCAAATGGTTCAGTAATGAAAGATGGTAGATTTGGTAAATTAACATCAAACGGAAATATATTAGAGATATGATAGGAGGAGAACAATCAAAAGTATTACTAACTCAAGATGAGGAAGGTAATTTGAAGTTAGATGAAAACTTTGAAAGAATGATTTATGGAGACCCACAAATGAATTGGGAGTTGGTTAGAGAAAGAGATGGATTAACCAAGCAATCCAATAAGATTATGTGGATTGAATTTAATGAAGAAGGTAGATTCAAATCTAAATATGATGAACCAGCAATTGGTAGAAGTTTGATTATGTCTCCATTCAATCAATATTTTACTTGGCAAACCACAACAATTACTGAGATTGTAGAACAAAACGATAATTATGTTAAGTTCAAAACACAAAACTCTAACTACGAACTATTCAAACTATAACTATTTATTATTATGAGGTGGGTAGAATACTTTCAAAACTTAGCACATCAAATTAAACTCAAATCCAAAGATGAGAGAACTCAGATTGGGGCAGTAATCGTTGGTAAGGATAAAGAAATCGTATCAACGGGTTACAACTCATTTCCAAGAGGTATAGATGATAATAAACCACTCAGACAAGAAAGACCGGAAAAATATTATTGGTTTGAACATGCTGAACGAAACGCTATATACAACGCAGCAAGAATAGGAGTATCAACTAAAGGTTGTACTATGTATCTATCTTGTGGAATACCTTGTTCAGATTGTGCTAGAGGAATTATAAACGCTGGAATTACTCGTATTTTTTGTGAAAAAGCAGGTTATGGAGTGGAAGGTAAAAAATGGAATGAATCTGCTGAACGTAGTTGGACTATGTTTGAAGAAGCAGGTGTAAGTGTTCAGTTCTATGACACTGGTCATACTGGAATCTAATCTTTCTTAAATTATAATATTTATATAGAAAGACAACTATGTCACTAAAATTTAGAGTTCGTAAAAGACAAAAAAGGCGTGGAGTTACCGAAATAAAAATTACTGAAGGCGGTGAGTACACTTTATGGGGGAAAGATTTCGTTGGAATTTATCATCTAATGAAAGATGGTAAAGCTATGCCTGGTTCAAAACATAAAAATAAACCAAATAGAAAAAGAAGAAGTAGAAATCAACCAACTGTATATCTAGTACCTGTTCCAAAAGAAATAGAAAAGACAAAAGACATTACTGTAACTTCAACCAGTTCAAAAGAACAACCAACCCAACCTATTGAAAAAAATACACGAACTGAAACAGTAGAAGGTGATGTGACTACGTTTAAGGTTGGTAACTTTTCTAAAGATGGTGGTTCTATAACTATATTCGGTGAGTACCCACAGAATCAAATAGATATACCAACATATGATTTATCAACTATAAACATCATTGATGATTCCGATGTAAATTTTGATTTTGTGCTTTGTATAAAAGATGGAGAAGATTCTGAACCAAAATTATTTACTACAAAGTTATTTTATGATTCACTTGTACAAAACTATAACAATAAACAACCTTTTAGAGTAAACGATATTATTGACCAACGAAATATTGTTGTTGTTGACATTGCTCCACTAAAACAAAAGGTAGAAAAATTAAGGACAATAGAACTAAACACTGATATAGATTTAACAAATGTCTCAGAAAAAAACAGGTCTTACATAGAACTACTTAGAAACTTATTTGTAAATTCTAATTACGAAAAAAACGATGTAGGTGGATTAAAAGCAAATCCAACTTATACTATTATTGAATTAATAAGATATATTTCTTGGGTAGTTTCAAAACCTGCTCAAAACTATGATGATAGATTAATTCCAGCAGAACTACTTGGTGAATTTACAAAACGTAACGATGAAACTCCAAAAGAAGATGAACCATCTAAAAAGATTGAAGATGAAACAGATGATGATGGAAACTCCACCAACCCATCACCAAACTTATATCCACCAATTGGTAGAAGAGGTGTAGAGGATGAAGAAGAAGCATTTTATAATGGAAAAACTTGGACTTGGTTTGAAGATACTGAAACTTGGATGTTGACAAATTCAGATGGAGACCCAAAGGGTGGTAGTGGAGGAGCATCAGATGGAAGACCAGAAACTAGAGAGTAAAACTCACCCTTCCTTATATTTATAATTGTAACACTTAAACATTTCGGGTTCTATGAAGAAACGACCATTAGCAAATGTTGATTGGAGAAAATATATCTCTCTCAATAATACCACACTTAATGAGTATTTGTATGATTACGGAGATGACTTCCTTTACCAAACCCTAGCCCTTCTTATCGATGCACACAAACAAAGTTTACCATCAATTATATTGATTGAGTTTACTATTCACGATATTGTAGCAGTAGTAGAAAAGAAGGATTATATGTTAGCGTTACACCGACTATTACATTTATGTGAACGAATGGAGAAGTACGAAATTTGTGCTGAGATTGTAAATTATGAAAAAACAATTAAACCAAAAAGACTAAACCCAACTAAAAAATCGCATAAGATAACAATTATTAATTAAAAACATGGCAGAGAACATTAAGAAGGTTCCCCCCAAAGGAAAAATCAAATTTGATATATCCTTGTCAGAAGAACAAAAGTTAGCAAAAACAGCAATCCTTTATCACCCTTACAATTTTATAACAGGAAAAGCAGGTTCTGGTAAAACGTTACTAGCAGTACAAATAGCATTAGATATGTTTTTTACTCGGCAGGTTAATAAGATTGTAATAACAAGACCAACAGTATCAAACGAAGACAATGGATATCTACCTGGTTCTCTAAACGAAAAAATGGAACCTTGGTTAGTTCCGATTCGTTCTAATATGAGAAAGGTTTATAACAAACCTATGATTTTAGAAAAAATGGAAAAAGATGAGAATATTGAATTAGTATCATTGTCTCATTTTAGAGGAAGGACATTTGACCATTCAATTGTTATTGTGGATGAGTTCCAAAACCTAACCAAACCACAACTAGGAATGGTATTGGGTAGATTAGGTAAGGGTTCTACTATGATTTTAACAGGAGACCCACAACAAATCGACTTAAAGTTTTCTAATGACTCAGCAATTCACGAAGTTCCCAAAGTTAAGGATTCAAACTATGTTTATTCTACTCAATTAAAAGACAATCATAGACACGAAGCATTGGATGAACTACTACGACTATTGAGTCCATATCAATAAAATTTATTAAAAAAAGTTGGGAAAACATTTGGTAGTCTCAACTTTTTTTTGTATATTAGTGTTGTAATTGAGTGGGAGTGATTCTCCCAAAACGTTAAACCTTAAAACACTAAATATGAAAAGTAAATTTGAATCGTGGCTTGAAAAAGTTAATGAAGAAAGAAAAGAGTATTGGGAATCTAATTATTCTTACAAACCCTATGAACCCCTCAAGGTAGAAAAGGGTAGAAAATACATTAAACTTGTTAATGAATCAACTGTATGGGGTTTTGTTTCCATGTGGGAAGGTGTTCTTAAAGGTTCATTGATTTGTAAAGGAGATTTACTTAAACCAGCAAGTTGGAATTCTCCAGCGAAACACTCTAGAGGTAATATATTTGATGACACTGCTAAATTTGATTTTTGGGGTCCAAATTACCTAAAATAATTGATAAAAAATTTGGTAATGTCAAATAAATTTTGTATATTTACATAGTAAATGAGTGATAATAATAACCTTAAAAAACAAAAAATATTGAAAAAAAAGATAGTTTACATTGATATGGATGGAGTGATTGTTGACTTCGGAAAAGCAATCGAGGATTGGTTTGACAAACATCCACACCTAGAAGAAAGATACAAAGAGTTTCCTGACCATATCCAAGGACTATTCAGAATTGCACCACCAATGAAAGGTGCTATTGATGCTATCAACAAACTACACGAAAGTGGTAAGTATGAATTATTCATTGCTACTTCCGCTCCATGGGGTAACCCACAATCTCTTACTGATAAAAGATTTTGGTTAGAAGATTACTTCGGTGATATCTTTCACAAAAAAATGTTCACAACACATAGAAAAGATTTATTAATGGGTGATTACCTTATTGATGATAGATTGAAGAATGGTGCTGGTGAGTTTAGTGGAGAGTTATTAAGATTCGGATTAGATTGGGAAAACGATAACAAACCAAACGAATATCCAACTTGGGATTCTATCTTAGATTACTTATTATGAAACAATTCGATAGTATAAATTTTTTATTAAAGTTTGCATTAGTTTTTTATTCACTAATGTTATTGGGAACACTAACATCTTGTACGGATGACCCATTATCAGATATACCCGATAATTACACAATGGAATTGGATGGTAGACTAGACACAACCAATGAGGGTTTATATAAATTAGAATTAAACTCAACCGATAATTCTATTCAAACAATTCATAGAATTACAGGTAAGATTCTTAACCATGGAAAAGAACCACTTTATCCACAATTAGTTAATTGGGAATCATCACATCAATGGACTTTGAATGATACCGCTTATGTATTCATCAGAAGAACTATAAATGTATTGGGTGATTGGGTAGATGTAGATACAACATATGTAACTGGATTTGCTGGAACTATTGTACCAACTATAAATGAGTTTTCATATAGTGGAACTGGTGGGGAGATAAATACAGTAATTGCACCAATAGATGAAATGGTTGGTGATACACTTATTGTAAAAGCAACATTTGAGGATTTAGAGGAAACAATCAGAATCGTATTAGAATGAGAAAAGTAAAGTTACAAGCAACACCACTAACTGATGAAACCTTTAAGAGACAAGGTTGGTCAAAACACATCTCTAATGATTATAATGGTACACCTGATTTTATAGAGAATAGAGAAGATGTTGAAGATGGTGATGAATTAGATAAACCTTACTTTTGGACTGTACCAATTCCAAAAGAAAGAACCGATAAATACGCACCAAGACTCGTAACCAACTCATCAGATGATGACATGGAATTACGAAACATGGGATTAAAACCAGGTCAATATTTTATTGAGATATTAGATTTCGATGGACTTGGATTTTGTACAACTGAAGAAGAATTAGAAATATTATATAGAGCACTAACATCAAAATACATAGAAGAATGATTAGAAATTACACCGAAGAACAAATAGAAACAAACTATAATAAATTTATAGAGTCTATTAAAAAAGTATTTAGTGGAGAAAGGTTAGAAAAACTTCTCCATATGTATTCCCCAGAAGAATTAGGGAACGAACTAGCAGTTGCACCTGCTAGTGCTAAATTACATTATCACTCCGCATATCCTGGTGGTTATATTGACCATGTATTAAATGTAGCAAGAAATGCATACAAAATGAAAAAAATGTTTGTAGAGGGTGGAGGTACTATAAACTTTACTGATGAAGAACTTTTCTTTTCTGCCTTTCATCACGATTTAGGAAAGTTAGGAGATGGGGCAGAACCATATTACATCCCACAAACATCAGAGTGGCATATAAAAAATCATAACGAATACTATACACGAAATCCAAAGTTACAATACTTTGATGTAACCGATAGGGCACTTTGGTTATTAAATCAATATGGAATTAAGTATACCCAAAAAGAACAATTGGGTATTATGTTAGCAGATGGGTTGTATAATGAAGCAACCAAAAAGTACTTAGTCTCTTACAATGAAGATTTCAATCCAAAAACACACTTACCAATGATTATTCATTGGGCAGACCACATGAGTACAACAATAGAACAATCAGAGTACAAACAAAAGATGGGTAAATATGACAATTATTCAGATAACTTTTAATTAAACTGACAATATGTCATATAAAACAAGTTGGTATAGATTTGGTAATATATAGATTGTATGTTTAACTTAAAAAATAAAAATATGATTTTAACATTTGACAAAATATTTGATGAAATTATTGATTCTAATTTCAAACCAATGCAAGTAAATTACGAACAAGGAAATTATTCTATTAACACAACTAAAGATGGAAAACAAAACATTGTTGTAAGTGTTGTAGGACATAATCCAAAAGATGTAGATGTAGATGTTACTGAAGATTTAATTACGGTAAAAGCAGAAACTGAAAACGTAAATGCTGTTGTTGGTAATGTAAATTTAAGATTCAAAGTAGGAAAAGATTACGATGGAACTACTGCAGAAGCATCAATTGAAAATGGGTTACTTACCATTGTTCTAGATAAAAAAGAAGAACGAAAAAGTAAAAAAGTAAAGATTAAATTTTAATATTATAGTAGTTAGTTTAGTTTAAGGGGAGGTTGAAAAATCTCCCTTTTTTCATTTTCTTATATTTATATATATTAACAAATAAAGTTATTTATGAAACCAGAACATAAACAAAAGGCATTAACACACATAGAAAGTGTAGAGAATCATAACAAAGTGATTAAAGGTATGTTAGACGGAAGTAGACCATCTAACCAAGAAGATGCTTTAAGGTTAACTAATCAAATTGAAAGGTTACTCCAACTTACGAAAAATCTCGTAGAGTTAGCATAGATAGAGTAAAATGAAATTCAGAACACTATTATTGGGGTTATCTGCGTTGTTTGTAGCATTTAACGCAGCATTCTTCTCCGTAAGTGGTTTATCAAAACTATTTGCAGGAGCAGCGTTTTCCGTTATAATAATGGCAAGTTCTTTAGAATTAGCAAAACTTATTACTGCTGGATACCTTTACAATTATTGGGATAAGATAAACAAATCATTTAGATTATATCTAAGTGGAGCAGTTCTTATTTTAATTCTTATAACCTCGTTGGGTATCTATGGATTTCTAACATCGGCATTTCAAGATACGTTTAATCAATATAGTATAAAAGAAAAACAATTAGCATTCCTAGAACAAAAAGAACAGTTTTGGGGTGATGATGTAACAAGATATGATGAAGAACTTAAAAGAATTTCTGATAACATTGGTACTCTTTCCAATGCTAAATCTCAACAAATCCAAGTACGAGACACCTCGGTGGTTGGAGGCGTTAGAACCACAATATCAACTTCCGAACTTAGGTTGGCACAAAAACGTATCGAAGTTGAAGAAGAAAATCGTAAATCTGTTCAAGCAAAAAGAGAAGTAGCATCTGATTCACTACAATCAATTCAGTTAAAGATATTAGATTTAGAATCTATGGAAGGTGTATCATCTGAATTAGGTCCTTTAGAATATCTTAGTGGATTACTTAACAAACCAATGGACCAAATTATTAATTGGTTTATTCTTATTATTATATTTGTATTCGACCCATTAGCAGTAGCGTTGGTAATTGCATTTAACAACGCATTAAAAGTTGATAAGGGAATTGTAGATAAACAAAAAGTAATTCGTAAGAGAGAACTATATGATGAAGAACCAGAAGAAGATGATGGTTATTGGACTGAGGAAGAGATGGCAGATTTTAGAAACCAATTTGATTCAGAAAATGAGTTAGGTTCATCCTTTGAAGATGAATTAGCAAATGGGGATTTTGATAATGATGATTTAGATTTGTCACCAAAAGATATTTCAAAAATTGTAGAAGAATCAGAACCCAACGAAGAGTTAAAAGAAGTTGTAGAAGATTATAAAAAAAAAGTTGATGAATCTGTAATCGTGGATGGTGTTAAGTTAAAAAAAGACACAACTCGTAGAGGTATTGATTTAGATGGAGATGGTACTGTTGATGGGTATGACAATAGTGGTGATGGATTAATAGATGAATTTAGACCCGTGTCTTCAAAAAGAGCATCATATGCAATGAATCAAAAACCATATTATGCAAAACCCAACTTTGATTGGGGAAATAGAAGTAAGTGGATAAATAATCAAAACGCAGTAAATTATTGGTTAACTTATGTCAAGAATGAAAAAGACAACACCTACCCAACAGACTTTGAAACAAAAACTTATTAAAAATAATTTGGTTTTATCAAAATAATTTCGTATATTTGTTAAACAAATAACAAATCATACAAAAAGATGAACTTAGGATACGCTTGTATTAATATGACTCTTTCGAGTCAAAAACCAAAAGTAACTACCAATCGTTCTATGATTAAAAGAACTTTTCAAGAACGAGGAGTTGAATACGCATCTGAACTTGCTCTACAAAACGTAAGAGATTTATTTCATATTATAAAATGGAATAATGAGAATGGAATAAAACTATTCAGATTATCATCTGAAATGTTTCCATGGGCATCTGAATATGAAATAGAAAGTATGCCACACTATCTTAGAATCAAAACTCTTTTAGAAGGTTGTGGTCACTATGCAAAACAAAATGGAATCAGAATTACTTCACACCCTGGTCCATTCAACGTATTGGTATCTCCAAACGAAAGAGTTGTAGAAAATACTATTACTGATTTAGAGATTCATGGTAAGATTTTTGATTTGTTAGGATTGGAAAAATCTCATTACAATAAAATCAACATTCATTGTAATGGTGTATATGGAGATAAGAAATCTGCTATGGATAGGTTTTGTAAGAACTTCGAAAGATTATCCGATTCAGTAAAAAGTAGATTAACTGTTGAGAACGATGATAAAGCATCAATGTATTCGGTAAAAGACCTAATGTATTTACATGAAAGAATTGGTATTCCAATTGTGTTTGATTATCATCATCACAAATTTTGTACAGGTGATTTGTCTGAACAAGAAGCATTAGAACTTGCAATCTCGACATGGCCTAAAAATATTAAACCCATTGTTCATTACTCTGAAAGTAAAGCATTACATGAAGAGAATGAAAAAGTAAAACCACAAGCACATTCAGACTACATTAACAAACTTCCTGAGTTATATGGTAATGATGTTGATGTAATGGTAGAAGCAAAAGCAAAAGAACTTTCTATTCTACCACATATGGGAAAATTTAATGTATGTGAGTATAGTGGATTGTTAAACATACAAAGTTACGCAGAATGATTATAGATGTAGATATTAAGACTCCTAAGAGAGTAGAAAAGAATTGGGGATACGAACTATGGATTCACAACGATGAAGAGTATTGTGGAAAATTATTAGTATTCACAAAAGAAAGAAATAGATTCTCAATGCATTACCACTTAAAGAAAAAAGAAAGTTGGTATGTACAAGAGGGAAGATTTCAATTTAATTGGTTGAATGTAGAAGATGGAAAGTTAGAAGGTAAAACTTTAGAGAAGGGTGATAGTGTTTTAATTGAAAGAGGATTACCTCATCAGTTAATTTCATTAGAAGATAACTCAATTGTATTTGAGGTTTCGACTGAACACTTTGATGAAGATAGTTATAGAGTTTATAGAGAAACACCTGAGGATTTATTATGAGCTATGTAAAAGTGTATCTACCTGAATTAGATGAATTAAAAAAAAGAATACAATCAGATAAAGATAAATGGATTCCCTTTTATGCAAAACATGGAGCATATGTGGGTAGTGTAGAATCAGTAGATTACTTAACCGAAGAAATAGAAAAATATTATGATAGTAAAAAGAGTTGAAAAAACTCCCGTTACAAACGAAGAGTTAAATGAATATAAAGAAAAAATATCTAATTTAGATGGTATATTATTTACTGCGTTAGATGTTGGAATGGAGAAGAGAATTATAACAATTAACTTTGGTGGAGAATATGATGAGTTAACAATGGTAAATCCAGTTGTAACCGAAAAATCAGAAGAACTTGTTGTTTACTTTGAAAAAGATTCAATAAAAAATAAAACAAGAAAAACTGTAAGACATAAATGGTTTAGGGTTGAAACTGATAATCTTGGTGTTGTAGAATTTTCATCTGATAAAGATAATTGGAAAAATGAAGCAGAGTTTATGAATGACTTGGGTTTATTTGAGTGTGTAATGGCACAACGATTAATTGATTCAATAGATGGTGTTGATGTAAACTCACCTTTACGAAGATACACAACCGAAATGAAAAAAGAAAAGAAACCAGGTAGAAATGAAAGAGTGATGTTACAATCACCAGAAGGAGAAATGGAGTTTGTTAAATATAAAAAAGCACAACCTCTTCTAGATAAAGGATATAAATTAGTATAGTTATGGGAATTTTTAGTTACGAATCAGAAGACTCCCTCAATAGGGAAGCAAGTAACATTAGGTTTGATGTTCCTGATGATATGAATATTTATGAGTATAAGATTATGTGTGTTCGAATGGCACACGCAATGGGTTATCATCATAACTCTGTTAAGAAAACGTTTGGTGAATTAGATTACGAAACCGAATCAGACAGAGACTTCAAAGAATTTATGGAAGCAGTTAATGAGTTAACTGGTTCTTTTACACCCTAATTAATGAACAAACTTTACTTATTAGAACAAAAAATAGCAACTCTGGAAATTATATTAGAATCAATTGTTGATGAACTGATTGAACAAGAGTTAGTAAATCAAACTACATTGGACACTAAAATTTTAGAAAAAATAAAAAAACTAAACCAAACACTTAGAGAAGAAACCGAGGTAGAGATGGTAAGTTTTCCTTATTGGGGAGAAAAAGGTGAAGCATAATTTGGTTTTTTAATTATTTTTTCGTATATTAGTAAAAATATTATCTAAATGGAATTAATCTACATATTATACATTATCATAGGAGTACTCACAATATCAAATATATTTTTTATTTGGAGAGGTACTAAACTTGTAAAAGAGTTGGAAGAAAGAGAAGTTGACTTTAACGAAAGAGACTTAGACACATTGGATGTCTTAGACCAAATGTTAAAAGAAATGAAAAAAATAGACATTAGAGGTTCGTTTGAATCTGATGATGAAGTAGGTGTAGTTTTTACTGAATTAAAAAACTTAATAGAAAAGTATAAAAATAACTTATAAAATATGCCCAAACCTAGAAAAAAGAAATCTAAAATATATTTTGGAACACCTGCTCAAGAAGCAATTATAGAATACAATAATTCTAAAGACCCAAAAGAAAGGTCTAGAATTTACGAAGAAAGGATAAAATATCCATTCGAAAAACTATCAGAAAATATATTAAATACATTTAAGTTTTCTTACTTTGATATACCAAAGGAAGATGTAAAAAAAGAAGTTGTTTCTATGATGATACAAAAAATTCATATGTATCAAGAAGACCGAGGTAGAGCATTTTCTTATTTTTCTATTATAGCAAAAAATTACCTTATATTAATTAACAATGGTAATTATAAAAGATATAAAAAAACAGACCTATTATCTCAGATGCCTGAGACATGGAATCCTCAAAATGATTTTTATCAGAGACAACAAGGAGATGAGTTTTCAGAGTTCAAAGAACTTATGTTAGAATATTGGGACAAAAATCTCACAAAAGTTTTTACAAAGAAAAGAGATATTCAAATTGCAGACTCTATATTAGAATTATTTAGAAGAAGTGAATATATAGAAAACTTTAACAAAAAACATCTCTATCTTTTAATTAGAGAAATGACTGATTGTAAAACTCACTATATCACAAAGGTAGTAAATGTAATGAAAGAGCATCAGAAAAAAATGTTGAATGATTATTTAGACCATGGGGAAATCAGAGACAACTCAGATGAAGATGAATT
>Ga0222719_10002826_pt1 | contig 15663 bp, 17 predicted proteins | sample C33_34DmetaG_FD_165039 | JGI IMG/M metagenome (GOLD analysis project Ga0222719, IMG submission 165039) | Estuarine water microbial communities from San Francisco Bay, California, United States - C33_34D | ecosystem: Environmental > Aquatic > Marine > Unclassified | place: USA: California...
TCTCCTGCATCTTCTCTTTTCTGTATGTCATCACGATCCACAACACAACAATTATAAGGGCGATGGGGAGTGCAATTTGGTTTAGTTTATTTACCATTTTATTTTGTACAAATATTATTTTCTCAGGCGATTGTAAAAACCATGGGAGGTGGTGGTAGTCAGACCATCGAACAAACGTTCAATATGGATGTCGTGAACAAAAGTATCATGAACACGATTACAAACAACCAACAGTCTCTGTCTGCTTCTATGAACAATATTCAGAAAGTGCTGGTCAGAGTTAGAAATATGGGACCAAAATGTGACATAACGCTAGGTCAAAAGATTGACGCGACATCTCAATCGAGTGCGGTGATGAGTCCCACAACAATCAACGAAGCTAAAACTGCCGTAGAAAATGACCTAGCTGCATCCGCGGCTGCGGCGATGGAAAAGGTTACCGAGGCGGGTAATATGCAGGTTGGTGATGAACAGGATCTGGAACAAGAAGTGAATATGGCGATTGAAAATATCGTCGAAAACACATTCGAAACAAACAACTTGACTGAAGTCATTTCCGAAATGATCAATTTACAAGAAGGTGATATTGAAATTGTGAACTGTAACGGTAAATTAGATTTTCAGCAAGATGTTGTGGCTAGTTTAATGGCTGAAGCTATTACAAAATCGCTCACGACAAACATCTCTAATAATGAAACCCTAAACTCACTTCACGCTGCGGTGAGTGGTGAACAGAAGACGGAGAACAAGGGTATTGCGGACATCGTTGATTCTGTCGGTGAAGCCGTAGCTGGTCCCCTTAAATACTTCATCATCGCGTGTGTCGTGTGTGTATGTGTCGTTTGCCTAGCTCTCCTCGCATTCGCACTGTCCCCCGCTGGTCAGTCGTCGGCGACCAAATTTGCCAATGCTGGTGCCTCCCGTATGAAGGGTCACTAAAATCCATTTGTGATGATTCCATCAACACCATACCTATACATATATTCCAACTCCTTGTCCTCCTTATGTGTATACGTATATACCTTGATGTCTGCCATTCTGCAGTACGTTATGAAGTCGTGGTCTAAGCATGTCCAATGAAGCACCACCGCACCGAGACCCCTCGTTACCATGTCGTATTCACTTGGGTGAAACGTCGTCTCGAATGTGGAACCCTTTTTGAAGTGTTCTGGTAAGTTGTAGACAATTTTTCGATTGAAGCTACAGAATGTCACGTGAAGTGTTGGTATCTCTGTGTAAAACGTCTCAAGTGCCTTCACGACCGAGAGGTCAGCCCCCTTAATGTCGATGAATACCAGTGTGTCCCTAATTTCTGGAATCTCCTCATATACATCCCTCAATGAACATACACCCATCTCCTTGAGTTTTTGTAGTGATAGCTCCCCAACAAAGTAGTCCCCTATGTACACATCGTGGTACAAAACCAACTCACCCGTTCCACATAATTGTACATCAATCTCGACACCATCGTATTCTCGGTGTACCGCTTCACGAATGGCCTCGATGCTGTTGTCCCTATGTGTGAGGGAGTATCCCCTATGGGCTATGCACTTCATCCTAGTTTAAAGAAATATTAATCCTTTATACCAATGATTCTCAGTATCGATGTTGGTATAAAGAATCTTGCTATGTGTCTCCTGGATGAGAAGGCTGGTAACTTGGTGAGGGAGTGGGATGTCGATGGGATACCACCCCAACACGCCGATGGTATCTATGTCTCCATGAGAGACCACCTCGATGCGAGACCTTGGGTACTCACAGCCGATACGATTCTCATCGAAAAGCAACCTGACCGTAACAAGAAGATGGTCTCTGTGATGCACTTTCTCTACGCCTACTTCATCATCAGATGTCCAAAGGCTGAGACTATCCTCTACGATGCTCGTCACAAGATTCCAGATGTCGCGGGTCCAGGGAAGGCGCAGTACAATAAGAGGAAGAAGGTGTCCATCGAGAGATGTGAAGCCTTTATCCGCGATGGCACCACCAACGCACACTGGCTCGACAACTTTCTCAAATCCAAGAAGAAGGATGACTTGGCGGACACTGTGATGCAAGCACTCTCCTTTGTCAACAGGGTTGAGGTTCTACCAGCCTCAAAAAAGAAGAAGACAACAAAGTTGGTTCCCAGACGTCCCAACGAGAATCAAAAGGCGACAAAGTATTCCAAATCAAACTTGGCGTGGATTTACCTAAACAAACCTGAGTGTGAAGTTCTCGAAAACAACAAGAGGTTTATGAAGGACTTGAAGAGGTACTATCGAGACCTAAGTGAACTGATTAAGGAACTAAAGTAGAAAAATGTCTCTCTCCATCCGTATGTCCGCCATGAACAAGCCCCACATCGACAAGGTTATCAAGAGTAACAAGCGTCTCAAGTCTGCGTTTCACACGAGGAAGCCAAACCGGAACACCCATCGCGTGGCTCTCGACGAACTGGACACCTTCTTGGAACTTGTGGATGACGCCATGGATGCCATGAACGACACGAGAGTTGAGATTGAGAAGGCTCAAGAAAAGTTGTACAAGTTGTACGATTTTTGTGGAGAGGTGCCAATGGATGACGAGTGTCTCTATTAAAGATTTGAACGGATAGATATGTACAATGCAAAAAGTCCTCGACCATGGATTTGTCAGACTCGTGGATCACATGCCTCAAAAAGATTTGGATTCGTCCATCGTCCAATCAGCTCGAGTCTCCTACGGTGACGGTACCAAAACCTCTCGTGGAGACCGTGGTCTCATCCGTTATCTCTTACGCCACTGGCACACAACCCCTTTTGAAATGGTCGACTTCAAATTTCACATCAAAATGCCCATCTACATTGCCCGACAACACCTTCGGCACCGCACCGCCAGTGTGAATGAACTTTCTGCTCGGTACTCGGTGGTTCCCAAGGAGTACTACGAACCCGATACGTATCGTGGTCAGTCCCAAGTGAATCACCAAGGTTCGGAGGGTGTGGTGGAACTCAAGGGTGACCTAGACAACAAAGTGGCTCAGCAACTGAGTCATTCCTTTGATGTCTATGAGGAACTCCTAGAAAATGGGTGCTGTCGTGAACAGGCTCGTGGCACCCTTCCACAGTCGACCTATACTGAATTTTACTGGAAAATTAACCTACACAACCTCCTCCACTACCTCCACCTCCGTATGGATGCCCACGCTCAGAAGGAGATTCGGGACTATGCCACAGCCATCTTCGACTTGGTGAAGCCCCTCGTCCCCATCACGATGGAGGCGTTTATGGATTTCAGGGTGAATGCGATGCAGCTCACGGGTCCCGAGATTGAGGCGTTAGCCACTGGGAAAGAGATTGAGTCCCCTGGTGAGCGCCGTGAGTTTCAGGAAAAGTTGAAACGCTTAAAAATAAATGTCGATACAAAGTAAATGTTTGCACTCACTGCATCTACAGGCTACTTTAACTTTGGTGACAATCTCAAGAATTTCGGAAAGAAGATGAAGGAACAGAGGAAGGGGGACTTTGACAAGATGAAGGAGAAGTTTGATGATATCGCTCGTGATGAGAAGCGTCGTGCGAAGGATATCCTCAAGGAACATCAGGAGGTTTTCAAGAAGCCCAAGTCCAAGACTAAGGCGAAGGTGCCAAAGACCAAGTCTATCGACTTTTACGAAAAGTAAACCACATCGTACACAAAATGAAAACAAGTGCGAGTGGTGTATCATTGAAGGTTTGTGCCAACACGGCACAGGCTACACTATATTGGACGGCACGAAGTTCTCGTTGTGTCCGAATCATTGACCGTTTCATGGTTGCTCTGGATCTCTCAAGACCGAGAACAGCTGTATTTATTTTGGTCACCTTCCCAGGTATGGATGCCGTGTTTGCCACAATTTCTCCAATGTCGAAGGCTTCCATGAACTGCTCCTCGACGAGGGGTTCCAAGTACGTGAAGTAGTTGAAGTCGGGATCAAGTTGGATACATATCCCCTCGATGAGTGAGAAGGCCTTGGCGAGGTACACGAAACTTGTGGGTACGACGAAGGGTTTCTCCATCGCCAACTGCCCCGCCAGGTCATCGTTAATGATTTGACCACCATCCAAGTTTTCGAGGTACCCCAGGATGTTTTCAAAAAACACCTCAATGTCTGTGACGTCCGTCGTCGTGGGAACGATGATGCCTAGTCGCACGAGAACGGAGACGATTCCCGCAGTGTCCCTCGTGATGAGGTATTTGAAGATTTCCATGAATCCATCTTGGAATTCTGGGGACAAGCGGATGACCAACCCAAAGTCGTAGAACACCAATTTACCCCTCGACGAAAAACCGAGGTTTCCAGGGTGTGGGTCGGCGTGGAAGAGACCGTTGTTCATAGTCTGTATGATGTATGCGTTGATGAGGGCTTCACATACTTTTTTGGGGTTGACTTTAGAGTCGTCAATTTCCGTCAACTTCTGGGTGGGTACATATTCCATGACTATCATGTCATTGGTGGATAGACCCTTGTAGACTCTCGGAATCTTAATCCACTCGACATCCTTCATACTCTTTTTAAAGTCTATGGCATTCTCAACCTCGAGGTCATAATCAGTCTCTTTGAGGAGATATTCGATGGACTGGTCGAGGACGACACTCGAACTGTTCCCTGTGTCTATACCTATGCTATCGAGAAACATCACAATCTCCCTGACGTTATCTGTGTCGGTCTTCATGGTCGTATAGATGTCTGGGCGTTTCACTTTCACAATTACAGGCTTCTTACTCTTCTTCAGACGAGCTTTGTGTACTTGCCCAATACTCGCTGACTTGAATGGCACTTCGTCAAACTCTTCAAATAGGCTTAGGTCTACAACATCTTTTACAACATCAAAAGCTACTGGTGGTACATTGTCTTGAAGACTTTCCAACTCTCGGGTAAATTCAGGTGGATACAAGTCACCCCGAGTGGATGCGATTTGCCCTAATTTTACAAACGTCGGACCGAGCTTCACGAGTTCATCCCTCGTCCATCGCCCAAGTTCAGACTTATCTTTTACAGTGGCGTTTTTCCATAGAAATTTTGAGGTAAATTTCCATGTCTGCAGCTTCCTATTACTAGGAATTCTGACAGGTGAATGTTTTGCCACGCATAGCATAATATAGGATTAGAAGTTTTTTCTTTATCTATGATATATGACCAAGCCTATCGCCAACGCTTTTGGACCCCTGACTGGCCCCGCTGAACTTTTAATCAAGTCTCAGCCCGTCCTCTTTTCTCTCATCATCCTGTACCAGGGTCTCTTCTCGGGTAACGCTGTTGTCATCCCAGAGCGTCTCAAGGCGTTGTTCGATAACAATGTGTTCCGTTTCATGTCCCTAATGCTCATCGCCTTCAGTGCGACCCAGGACTTTGAGTATGCCCTCCTTTCCACTCTCATTTTTGTGACAGTTCTCTACGCCCTCAAGACTCCCGAGGAGCGGAAAAAAACTGGCCTCGTATAATAGATGTGGCAGACGTTCATAATCATCTATCTCTCTTACTTGATACTGGGACCACACTGGGTCGCCAAACTTCTCGGTGGTAAAAAACTCGACATCGTCAGCAGCCCTGGTGAATTCTTCAGGCGTTCGATATTCATCTCGTATGTCGCGTTGTTATTCACTGCGTGGTTTTTGTACAAGCCCTCGATGGCATCCTTCGTGGGTGCTTTACTCATGACTGTCGCTGCAGCCATAGGGTTCTATATCAAGTACGGGACTGAACCAATCCCAATGCACCTCCTTCTCATCGGCTTCATCGTGTACAGGGGTCGTGAGTACATGTCCCCAGAACTTTGGCTCACGATGGGTCTCGTCCTCTTTTACACGTTGACTCATGAAAAAATATATATCGGCTAAAAGTAGAATGAAGATTCATATCATCGGTGCGGGACCCACGGGTATGTCCCTAGCATGGGAAATTTTAAAGTCAGGAGACCACGACGTGACACTCTACGACAGAAAACTCTCAGCGGGTGGCTCGTGGTGGGAACCTGAGGTGGAGGTTCGTGACCTTCACGCCCATCGTCTTGTCTTTGACCGCGCATTCGTCAACTTCCGTTCCCTCCTCGCAGAGATGAAAATTGATTGGAATGACATCTTTGTCCCAGTTGATAAATCAGAGTACGTGGAGTTTGCACTCCGCTCACTGAGTCTCAAGGATTACGGTGCGTTGGTGTCCTTAGCGACTCGTGTCTACGCACAGTCAAACAAGTACAAGGGTATCCCCCTCAAGGAGGCTATCGGAACCCTGAGTGAGAAGGGTCAGGCACTTATCGAACACCTTCCACTCGTCGTCGACGGGGTGACGTGGGATGTCATGTCCGCCTACGAATTCGTGAAGAGCTTCGACCACACACTCACGTCTCGTGCTTACACCCAACGCGTCTCGGGTAAGGTGATGTGTGACGCCATGGAGGATGCCCTCATCGAGGCGGGTGCGAACTTTGTTTTCGGGAAGGAATTGATGGAGGTTGAGTACCTCGAGGATGGGTACAAGGCGACACTCAGTGGTGAGACCCAATTGGATGACGGGCTCCTCTTTTTGTGCCTCGATAACAGTCCAGCCCTCAAATTCTTGGGAGACAACTGGGGACCCGATGCAGACAAGAAGGTTCGTGAGAGTACCTATGGTGCCATTAATATCCTCCTCGATTACGAGACCCCTGTGACACTCGGTTCGGATGTAGAGATTGCTGCCACGACCAAGTGGAATCTTCAACCAAAGGTTCTCTCTGATGGTAAAACAGTTTCATGTGTCATTTGTGACATCAACGAAGAAATTCTCTCGAAGAATCCTGATGAACTCAAGTTGGGTGTTTTGGAGCAGTTGGGTCTCGAACAACCCACGACGATGCGCATAGGTTGGGGTGCTACATGGGAAGATGATAAGTGGGTCTTCTCCCAATCTTCGGGGGTTCTCAGTCTCCATGGTCAACTCCCCTTCTTTGGTAAGTGTCCTCATGTCGCCATGTGTGGTATGATGTCCCCACGTGATACACCATACTCGAGTCTAGAGGCGGCGACGGAGGTGTCCAGACGCCTTAGTCACCAGGTGTTTGGAACGAGGGAGCCACTCCGTTCCCTAGAGCTTTCCCAAATTTTAGTATTTGTTGTGGTGCTACTTATAGTTTTAGTACTCATCTATCGTAACAGAAATCAATGAAGTTTCGGGCTGCTGTATATGAACCCATGTATGATTTCAATGACAAAAAGTACATACGCCTCACGATTCCCCCAAAAGCATCGGAAATCATTAGGGGTATGCACACATCAAGGATGCACTTCCTCATCAATCAAAACGTCGACGACCCCCTCGATGGTCATGTCCTCACAGTGAAAGTTCCATTCCGTTATAGGAGAGTGATGTGCGAAGTCAAGGGGCGACCCGTGCAGTCTCTTATAAAGGGGGATGAAGTTGAAGTCATAGTGGACTTCAAGGGGTTCTGGAATGTAGGAAATCACTCGGGCTTCTCTTGGGTACTCTCGAGTTCCTCGACAGGAGCCTCGGTGGGCTGATTAGGGTCATTGGGGAGGTCGATGGTCTTGAGACCACCCTTCTGGAAACCACGAAAAGTCTGGAGCATACCCTGAAGGCGAAATACCTCCTGGGTCATCTGCTCGATGTTCTTCTCAAGCCCCTTAATATTCTCTTCAACGTCGACGATGGGCATCTTTGTACTCATTTAAAGTTTGTAACCTTTAAATAAGTATGACCACCCTAACTAGAACTGGGTACCTAGTAAGTGAGGGTCCACTCCAAGAAATTAAAAAGGAACTTACGGTAAGAGCCCAAGTCAATGGGGACTACGGATTTCCTCCACCGCCTTTCAAAGTTTTTAGACCAACAAAGAGTGGAGTGTGTGTTCCCAGATTCTATGGAAGTGCTAAGCTTGGAGAACCCAAGTACGACAAACGACCCGAACCTACCCGAATTAGAGCAAAGTTTGCTGGACAACTCAGAGATGCCACACACCAAAACGAAGCTCATGCAGCAGCAATTAAGGCAGGGCATGGTATCCTTTCTCTACCATGTGGCTATGGGAAGACGACGGTATCCTTGGCTATAGCGTGTACATTGGGGTACCGAACGATGATTGTTGTTCACAAACAGTTTTTGGCAGACCAATGGAAGGAGAGAATTCAACAGTTCTGTCCAGGTGCCACCATTGGCATCGTCCAGCAGGATAAGAAAGAGGTTGACTGCGACTTTGTCATCGCGATGCTACAGTCACTCTCCCTCAAGGAGTACTCGTTTACCGATTTTGACACCGTGGGTACTCTCATCGTGGATGAGGCGCACCACATATGTGCGAAAGTGTTCAGTCAGTCGCTCTTCAAAATGTGTCCTAAGCACATCTTTGGTCTCTCAGCAACACCCGAGAGGAAGGATGGGCTGACCAAAGTACTTCACTGGTTCATGGGACCCACCTTTTTCGCCGTAGAGAGGAAGAATCAGGAACAGGTGGAGGTGTTTCCAGTCATCTTTGAATCTCCAAACTATAGGAATCCACCACCCTCTATGCGAAACGGGAAGATATCGATGCCCAACATGATTACAGAATTGGTTGAGGATAGGCAAAGAAACAAAATGCTCGTCGAACTCGTGAAGAAGGCTTCAGCTGGAACGAGACAACTCCTCGTCCTCAGTGATAGACGTCAGCATTGTGAACTCCTCCACCAATGTTTCCCCAAGACTTCGGGACTCTATATGGGTGGTATGAAGGAGGCTCAACTTCAGGAGTCTTCAAAGAAGAAAATCATCTTTGCGACGTTCAGTCAAGCCCACGAAGGCTTGGACATCCCAACCTTGGACACTGTCATCTTGGCATCACCAAAGTCAGACATCACTCAAAGTATTGGAAGAATTATGAGGGAGACAAAGGGTAAGAAGAATAACCCTCACATCTATGACGTCCATGACCCATGGTCTATCTTTACGGCTATGTACTATAAACGTACGAAGGTGTACCGTCAAGGTGGTTTCAAAATCCATGGTAGGGTGGCTGAAGAGAAGCCCACATTCCCCCAGGGAAAGTGTCTGTTTTTATAATCTGAACATCTATTAAATGTCTGGTGCATTGATACAGCTTGTTTCTAAAGGTGTTCAGGATGTGTATCTCACGAGTGAGGAGGGACATTCCTTTTTTCGTATGAAGTTTGCTCGACACACAAACTTTTCGCAAGCTCCCAAGTTTATTAAAACTATCAACACGAACGACACATCCATCCAGATTCCAGTTTTGGGGGATGCCATCAATGGATTATGGTTTGAATCGTCGACCAGAAATGGAAACATCGCTTCAAACCTGTTCTACAATTCTACTGTAGACCTCTTTATAGGTGGACAAAAGGTGGACTCACAACACTACGATTATTACTCGGACATCTGGCCTAATTATCTGGCTGACACGTACAATAAGTCACAAGAGTTGAACAATAAAACGTCGAATGCTAACTTTACGTTCTTACCCCTTCATTTCTTTTTCTGTGACCACAAGGCGTTCTTACCCCTCGTGGCACTTCAGAATCATCAAGTCGAGATACGAATCAACTTTGATGAGACAAATGTGGCGGGTATAAACGAGATAGATAAACAGGCAAAGTTATATGGTAACTACATCTATCTCGACAAAGAGGAACGTGAATCGATGACTCGACGTCAGATGGATTTTGTCATCACCCAATCCCAACGTCTCGAAAATGAATTGGAAACGGTCAGTGATAACACGACTCAGAGGGGTGGGTACAACGTTGTTGACATTTCGAGCTTTAACCACCCCGTGAAGTCTCTCTTTTGGGGTTTCGGTGCATCGAGTGATGATTTCGCAAACGACCGTTTCACATTCTTAAACGCTGACATCCAAATCAATGGTACACCTCTCCTTGAAAATATGACACCTGTCTACTTTCACACGATACAAAACTACTACAAGTCACAATACGGTCACAGTGAATTTATTACTGAAACTGAGGTACTCCTGTACACGAGGTTCTTCGGATACCACTTCTGCCTCAATGTCTCAGACTACAATCCATCAGGTTCCTGCAACTTCAGTCGCCTCGATAATGCCAAGCTCGTCTTGCGCGGTGTTGAGAAGGGTAACCAAAGACCCGCCAACCAATCACTATTTGTCTATGCCGTAAACTATAACATCCTCAGAATCAAAGATGGTTTGGCTGGAATTTTATTCGGTAACTAAAGTATATGGGTAGGACAGTTCGTTTCGACCAGATTTATGTAGCCAGTCTGGACGCAGACCCAACAGAACAGGATGTTCTGTCATCTGTGAGAAGTATTATTACCAGTGAAATTGAAGTCGAGCTTTTAACAGTCGACACAGTTGCAATTTCGAATACGAGTGCCACTAAATCCTTTTCGATGGGTACGAGTCTGTTTATGGACAATTCAGCTCCCAACATAGTTCTCGATGTAACGAAGGGTATTCGCTCTGAGCGTCTCTACGTGAATGACAAAATTGGTATCGCCGCACCTGCAGCGACAAACGAATTCCAAATTGGCCCCAACAATGAATTTACGATTGATAGGGATAACATTCACTTGGTGAACGCGAAGGGTAATGTCATCGCCAATAATGTGTTGTCGAGGTCAACGATGAGTGTGGGTAGCGAATTCAAGGTTGATAGAAATGCTTCAAATGTATTGGCAGTTTCTGGAAACGTGGTGGCAACAAATGTGAACATCGACACTAAGCTTGTCGTGGGAACGTCTCAAAATGTAGGTGCGAATGTAGCCGTTTTTCAGAATGGAAATGTCGTGATTGAGAATGGAGGTTTCAAGTTGTTTGGTGATATGAACGTCTTCGGAAACGTATACATCAGTGAAACGACGACGTATCAGACAGTGCAGAACTTGGTCGTACAAGACCCAGTGATTATGATGGCGAACAACAACGTCGATGGTACTTTCGATAACGCACTCATCATGGTTGAAGATGACCATGAGGCGAACCTTGTTATCGGGTACGACATGTCGGCACAGGAATTCGTGATGACACGTTCGTTCATGGGTCCATCTGACACTCTAATTACCTTCGACACATCAAACACAGTGAACTTACACGTGTATGGTCAGATGTATGCAGATGGGAGCGTAGGTGTTGCGAACACCTCACCTGTTCACACGATGGATATTGGTTCAAATGTCTATTTCGAGGATGCTGGGTCGAACGTCATGCACTCCAGTGGTAATGTGTACACCCAACGCCTCGTCGTTGGGTCTGGAGGTATAAGTGTTGGTGGCCTACTCACCATGAGTCCAGGTTCCGTGACACCAGTTGTTATCAATAGCAATGTTCAGATGAATGCTTTTCGTACGACTGGGACAGCACCGTCGGGTATCGCGAACACCTCTCCAACTGACACTCTCTCCATAGGTTCTAAAATTTTTGCAAACATCGAAGCTGAGAACACTCTCACGATTGTTGGTAACGTCGAAGCGACGAATGTTGTGACACAGATTCTCTCTTCCGAAGATAGTTTAACGGTACACGCAGATAGATACGGTGGAAACAGTACGTCAAATGTATTGACTCTTAAATCTGGACCAACTGCATCTAACGTGAGTAGTATCGAAGTCTATGGTGCCAGTACTTCGAACACACATCAAAACATTCGTTTCAAAACCAAAAACACTGAACGTATGCGTATCGCGTCTAACGGTAAGATTGGTATAGCTAACACAAATCCCACAGAAGCTCTCACAGTTTCTGGTAATGTTCATGTTACGGGAACTAAAGCTGTTGTATACGGGAACACGTGGGGTTCCAAAGGTATGCGCATGTACTCTGAGCCCTTGGTGGGACAAAACAAAATCGAAAACATCGTGGCGGCTGGGAAGGGTCTCAACATTTACGCGAGTAAGACGTCCACTATGGGTGGCCCCAAGGTGACCATTCTCGAAACGAGTAATGTGGGTATCGGAGTGACCAACCCTGTTGGTCGTCTTCATACTTCGGGTGGCACTGTGTTTATCAATAATCAACCTGTCCAAAGAAACGGTTTTAACCACCAGGGAACACCCCTCGTCGTTTCTAATGTGACACCTATCAACGACCTCACATTGGATTTGGCGAATGTCATGCATCTAACACGCGAAGGTACGGGGACTCGTGATGGTGTGAGGGCGACATTCAAAATGGGAAAATATAATGTAGATTCTGGAAAATCTAGATCTAAACTTGACATATTTTTGGCTGACGACCGATACACAAGTGAAACAGAAGTTTTGACTTTACGTGCAGATGGACGTGTGGGTATTGGCCACACACAGCCAACCGCCTTTTTGGAAGTAAAATGTGTAGGTACAGCTGATCCAGAAACAAATGGTTTACTTGTACATAACCACAACAATGGAGATGCTATCATGGCTGTACAAGCCGACCTCAACGAAGGAAATGCCTTTTCCAGTTATATTCTCGCTGATGGTGCAGCGCGTTCGGGGTGGTCAGTGGGTGTTGCGAATAATAATGACTTCTATATCACCGAAGACCATCAAAAAGTTTTAAATCCAGACGGTGTTGCTTTATACGTTAGTAATAATACTCGAAACGTTGGTATAGGTACAGATGCACCCCGTGAAAAGTTGGAGGTGAATGGAAATGTTGTTGTTGGAAGCAAGCTTACATTTGGTGGGCTTGCGGGAGATGAGTACGGAAACACCTTTTTCTTGGAGAGAAGTTGGGATCCTGATTTCGATAAAAACGAACTGGTCATTTTCAAGGGTAACAAAACAGCAACCGCACCAAATAGTGCTGGTCCATCGAGGATTAGACATATCGCAGGTGAACACATTTTCCAGACATATACAAATGACCAACAAACATTAGACGACCTTATTGGTACACCTGGTGACCCAGGTTCACTCGGAGAGGCGACAGGTGATGTACCTCTCTGTATAACTGACTTGGGAACAGTTGTGATAGGTGGAACTCGTGCAGATGCCGCAGCTGCAGCTGCACGCCCAGGTACTAAACTCATCGTAAATGGTGATATCGAATTCGCTGGTGCAGGTACGTTCAAGTTAACTGGTTTCGATTTCTTAACGACTACTGGCGCTTCTTCAAGAAACATCATCAGAAGTGTATTAAACGGTGTTGTCCGTCGACCACTGACTTTTACACATGGAGATAGTGTTAGTCAAGTGGAATTTGCGCGATTCGATGAAGCTGGTCGTCTTGGTATAGGTACAGATGCCCCAGATTCCAATATTCACCTCTATGATTCTCGTACGACTGACATTGACATGCTCAAACTCGAGAGTCCTGGGACAAATAAGAAGACTGGTATGCTCCTCTACACAACCGATAACTACGGTGGCTACGTGAGGGGTTTCCGAAACTCGACGTACACAACCTCGGGTATCACGATTGGTGCGACTAATAATGGTTCGGAGGCTGACGGACTTCACATTGTTCACACGAGTAATGTGGGTATCGGTACGGTAAATCCAATGACGCAATTCCATCTGTACAACGGTTTTGCACGTATCGAGGATTCCTCGAGTAACGCCGTACTGGAGTTTAAGACCATAGGGGGGCTTTCGAACGTGTACGGAGACACACTCGGAAATGTCTACATACAACCAAGTTCCACGGAGACCTTTGTGAAAAGTAACTTGACTGTTCGCAATGACTTGACGGTTCAGGGTGAAATTGACCTTGGTAATCAGGTTGCCATCGGTCTCGGGGGTGCTTCAGCTAACACGGAACTCCACGTCAATGGTGGTATCATCACAAACTCCGACCAGGTGGCATGCAAGAGGTACTCGAACACGTTTTCGATAACATCAGGTAACGGTCAGGATATTCAATTGATGTTCAAACCTGGAACATTCTACGCCAAGGTTGTGGCTGTCTTGAGGGAAACCTCGGATGTCAGAAACACGAGTACTTTAATTTTGGAAATGTCTGGTGGTACACACAATGGTTCAACAGCATCGATGTATGACATCGCCATCGGCACTAAGAATCTCTTTGGGGCAACTAATAGCTATCCATGGAGTCCTACAGTCACAACGGGTACACGGGGTGTAGACATTCGTCCAAACACAAAGGATACAGGGCAAAACTACAACTATGACATCTCGGTTGAGTTGACTACAGGTGTCAATGGGGGTCTCGACAAGATTACGAAAAATATCAATGACGTCAATACAGACCTTGACACAACGGGTGGCCAGCAGACTCTCGGTACATTCACATACTAAATTTACTATGAGGGGAGACCCCACGGTAGATTCAATACACATTTACGCCCTGATGGAATCAGAGACGGCTAAAATCACCACGCCGACAATAAAAGCCATGATGACGTAATTCAATTCAGTTTCTTCACGACCAACTTGAGGTTTTACCTCTTCGGTCTTGGACTCCGCGACAGGCTGCTTCGGCCTGACGGGAGGTTCCAAATCCTCCAGCGGACAGTACGCTATCATTTATATAGTAATCAGAGATTAATTTCCGTCTTCTTCTTTCGACGGGTTCTCTTGGTTTTGGTGGTACCCCCAACGTTCACCTCCTTGACCTCCCCACCAGTGGATTCCCCAGAGATGGAGACAATGTCAGAGAGGTCATCATCCTCATCCTGCACAGAGGCGTCCATCGCTTGAGGGGGTGTCGTGTTCATGGGTGGGGGTGGGGGCATCATGATGCCACCCATCAGGCTGGAGATGTCCACACCTGGACCCTGCATCTCATAGTTGCCAGTGCCACCCACGGGTCCCTCAGTGGGAGGACCAGTGGGTGAGCGAGTCGTGTTCTGCACAGCCGCCATCATATTCTTCACCAGGTCGGGGTTCTGCTTCATCACATCGTTCATGTTGGGCATCACCGACTTGAACATGCTGTTGGTCAGGTGGAACATCATCGCCGAACCACCCAACATCATGATGAGCTTCACCTCGGGGGCAACACTGACCTTCGAGCGATACTTCACATACAACTCTTCAAAGACACCATCGTAGTCATCAACATTCTCCATCACAGATTCAGACCAGCCCTCCAACTGAATCTCGAAGGGGTTGTAGCGCTTGTTAAGGAACTCAAGGCCAGTCACACAGGCCACGAGCATGCGTCGAGAGAATCGAATAGACTGCTCGACGTCTATGCTGTAAGTGATGCGTTTCACCTCAGACCTCAGCTCCTCAACGTTCGAGTAGGCGTTGAGTCGCTTGTTTACAGCAAACCCCTTCTTCTCCAGGCGCCCAAGCTTATTAATCAAGTCTGCCTTCTCCTCATCCACAGAGGTGTACCCCTTGGAGGGCTGCTCCTCTTGACTGGGTGGCTCATCATCGTCATAGAAGGTGGGTTCTTCATCCTCACCGTAGTCAATCTCCTCATTCTGAGCAGGTTGAGCAGGTTCAGACTGTTTGTTGGGGTTCACAAACGCATCCATCGCCTCCTGATGTTGGGAAGGAGGTGGAGGTCTGAACGCTGTTTTCGTGGGGCGTGGGACAGGTCTTGGACGTGGTGCCGAAATTTCAATCTCATCCATCAGAGCCTGTTCGTCAGCATCGAGTTTCATCACAGTCGTGTTTCCACGGTCGAGTACGATTTCCTCGTCCATCTACTCTCTATATGGAAACTAAAAAAATACCTTTAACGCACTTTAAAAAAATATAAACCTATAGTAAATGTTCAAGTTTAACAAGGCTGACCGTAA
>Ga0222719_10002827_pt1 | contig 15659 bp, 9 predicted proteins | sample C33_34DmetaG_FD_165039 | JGI IMG/M metagenome (GOLD analysis project Ga0222719, IMG submission 165039) | Estuarine water microbial communities from San Francisco Bay, California, United States - C33_34D | ecosystem: Environmental > Aquatic > Marine > Unclassified | place: USA: California...
TCGTCAAACTCTTCTGAGTTATATTCCTTACCATTGATCGTAATTACGTTTGACTCACTCATGCTGTGTACGCCTTTCCTGCTGTAATCGCGGCGTCTGCCGCAGTCATATCCTCAGAACCCCAAAAGTCTTTAGCAACCATAATCTCCAGATGCGCAACATTGCGGTCAACGCAATCTTGCTTGTCTGCGGCATCATCGTCTGCCATATCTGTGCCAGCAATAATAGCATTGATGAGGTCAACGCTGTGACCCATTGCTGTGTAGTGCTGTGCGATTTGTTCTGCTGTTAGTTCGTCCATTATAATCTCCTATTAGTTGGACTCAAGTGCGGCTACTTTAGCCTCAAGTGTTTCAATCCTGTCCATTGCTTCTTGCAAGGCTTTGATAGATTTCATATAAAGAACGCTGTATTTAACACTTTTGCGAGTTTCTTCATTTGGGTTGTAGATAGCATCAAAATATTCGCCTTCTTCTACAAGTCCACCCATACCAGATGCTTCAAGTTCTTGTGCAATTACTCCAAGTTCTTTTTGCTCATCACCTAAACGATTGTATTTACGGACTTGAACAGCTTTAATATCATCCCATTGTGATGAAGCATCAACGATGTTTTCTTTAAGACGAATGTCAGATAAAGAACCGTAACTGTTATTAGCGTTTACAAGGTTGCCACTATCTCGCACTGCCATTTTTTGTGCAATGCCGTGAATATCACAACGGATATGGTTATAAGTGCTATTAGTTGTATTTGTATTAGAACCAACCAATAAAACCATATTAGTAAAAGAAGAACTGGTAGAACGACAGTCAATAGATGGTTTGCTAGAATTCGATTGATGACTGTTAATTTGAGCATCCATTCCGGGGTCGGTATATCCAACTCCCATTCTACCATTAGGGCTAACAACCACACGAGGATTACCATCGCCGTCTGACAGCACGATGTTGTTGCTGGATGTGCGGATGTCTAGGCCGCCTTGATTGCCGCTGTAGCGGCCAAGAATGGTATTGTTTGTGCCAGTGGTAACGTTTTCCCCTGCGCTTCTACCTATGAAAGTATTGCTGTCACCAGTAGTGTAATACCCAGATTGCTTGCCTACGAAAGTACAATGAGAACCACCAGCCATTGATTGACCCGCTTCTTTTCCCAAAGCAACGTTGTGTTGGCCTGTGGTGTTTCCGTATAAAGCAGATTTGCCAATAGCGGTATTGTCAGACCCAGAAGTGTTCTGGTTAAGTGCCGCATCACCAAATGCAGAATTGTATGCGCCGACAGTATTAGCACTTGCTGACGCATGACCCATAGAAGTGTTGTAACTGCCAGTTGTGTTTGCGTCTAATGCAAGACTTCCTGTTGCCACATTTCTTGTGCCAGTGGTGTTTGCGGTTAGTGCCGAATAACCAACGGCAGTGTTGTTGCTTGCCGTAGTATTTGCATCAAGAGCCAGCGAACCTAATGCTGTGTTTACAATGCCAGTAGTATTAGCGTTAAGAGCATTGTGACCAACGGCAGTGTTATCATCTGCAACAGTTGCTGTTGCTAATGTATTCCGACCAATGGCAATGTTTCTTCCACCATTGGTGTTGTTATACAAAGCGTTACGACCTAAAGCAACATTGTGATTGGCTGTTGTGTTGGAATAAAGCGCACGTTTTCCTAAAGCAACATTTTCTGCACCCGTTGTATTTGAATACAAAGCCTGCTGACCAATAGCAGTATTGTCAGATGCAGTGGTGTTAGATAGCAAAGCCTCACGACCTACAGCAGTATTGGTTGTGCCTGTCGTATTATTTTTAAGTGCTTCCTTACCAATGCCAACATTAGTTCCTGTGGTGTTGCTTTGCAGTGCATAAGTACCTACAGCGGTGCTATAACTGCCAGTGGTGTTACCACTTAAAGCACCCAGACCAACAGCAACGCCACCTGTGCCGCTAGTATTTGCACCTAATGATTGTGAACCAACAGAGGTGTTACTTGCACCAGTGCTGTTGCCCAATGCGGTATAACCAACAGCAGTATTGTTATTTGCTGTGGTGTTTGCCGCAAGTGTGTTGTGACCAACAGCCACATTTTGTGCGCCAGTGGTGTTTGCCCCAAGACTGTTAGAACCTATCGCATTATTAAAACCGCCCGTAGTATTAGCATCAAGTGTTTGATGACCAAGCCCCACATTGCTGTTGCCACTGGTATTCAATGACAACGAAGCATTACCGATTGCAGTATTAAAACTTCCTGATAAACTTGCATCATCAAGTGCTTGATTGCCCAACGCCACGTTGCCTGTGCCTGTCGGATAATTGCCGTCCAGTTTAATCGTGCCGCCGTCTACGTCAAGGGTCTTATGCTGGTCTGCAAGTTCTCTTGCTCTAGTCATATCTATTCTCCCTCAACAACAGGAGACATCTCCGCTGCTTGCGCTGCCAAGTGTGCAGCATACGCATCCTTGATGTCTTGTGTATGTACCGCCGCACAGATGGCTTGCACCTCTGCGCTTTCCTGTGTGATGTCAGCGTCAGGTGTTACAGTGTGCCGATGAAAGCTACGGCTTATCTCAACGCCATCACGCTTGATGACTGTTGCGGTGCGTACTTGAACGTGCTTGTAGTCACCTACGATTTCGATTTTGTCTTGGATTGTTTCTTCTGTAAGCATTTTTATCTCCTATGCTATGGACTGTCCGACCCAAAGCTATGCAGTGGGTTACATCTATGTGTTTTCATTACTTTTATACTAAACAGCAAACCAGCATGAGAATCTAATTTGCGTGTTATCTTTAACATGTACTGCGTTAAGCTGGTTAACATTGCCCCCACCTGTAAGTGCGAATATCCTCAAGGTTGCATCATTTGGGGCAAGTTGTCCCCATATATTAAAATCACCATCAAAATCCTGACCACTAACAGTCTGATTTATACCGATATTACAGAGTTGTAGAAGGTTTGATGTGTTTCTTGGGGTAAACGGAATGGCTGCTACTCTACAGTCTCCACTAGCTGTACCTTTTGTTGCCAAAGTAATGTAACCGTTAATGAAAACAAAGTTTCCAACTTTTAAGTAGGTGGCGGCTCTGTTTCCAATAGTTGATGTACCATTGCCATTGGTAAACGAAAAAGAGGGAAGCCAAGTCCCTTCCTCATAATCGTCAAGTGCGTTAGCAGTAGCTGTGTCACCGTTGAAGGTGATGCCGCCTGACGCCAGAATACGCATCTTTTCGCTACCATTGGTTTGAAACCGCATACTATCGTCAGTATGCGTGTACATAATCCTACCCACATTTTCATCATCTTCATCTGAAAATTGTAAGGCACTAGACGATGTAGAAGCGGCAAGAATATCAACATTCATACCACCATCACGGGAAAACACTGCTTCTGTTGCGGCGTCTGGTGTCCAAGTAATAGCAGGAATAGACCAACCAGCTACTAACTGTGGTGGCGCACCTCCTGATATAAAATTAGTAATATTAGGGGAAGACCCTATAATATCACCTATAAGAGCTTGACCATTTACATCTAATTTTGCCGAAGGAGTTGTTTCGTTGATGCCAATATTATCAGCAGTCACTGTGCCTGTGACATCAATTCCAGATGCGCTGGTAGAAACTTTGGTACTGCCGTTATGGCGCAACTTAACAATGCCGCCAGCAATCTCAACTTGCTCATAAGAGTTCGTGACATCAGTAATGCTAAACTCACCAGCATCCACTTTCAGCCTGTAGTCAACTTGAGTGCCGCCAGCAGTGTCATTGAAATCAATCTGTGGAGCGTCTTTTGCAAGTTCAATGTTGCCAGCAATATCAATGTTACCAGTGCCAGTGATGTCGTTGCCGTTGGTGTCTAGGTTGCCGCCAAGATGGGGTGTGGTGTCGCTTGAGATGTCAAGATTTAACAAATTAAACGTACCAAAGGCCACAATGTCTACAGTGTCATTCAGTGCTGCACCTGTTGTTAGAACAACATTAGAACCATCTGTAGCTGTAAAATCAGTGCCATTAATTAGCTTAACACCATTGAGGTAAACATCTACATAACCAGCATCATAGGTAGCAGCAAAGCTAGTCTGCCCAGACGTTGCTGTGTAGGTCTGACGCTCAGATGTACCATTGACAGACGAACCAGCATTAACAAAGCCAGAACCGTCATACACCTTCATCACATCGTTAGTGGTATCAAACCACAAGTCACCCTCTGTAGGTGATGATGGGGCTGTTGCTGAGATGAAGTAGGTATCAGCAAACGCATTAACGTCTGTCAGGTTAGCCGCAACAGTGTTGACGTTAGTAATATCCCCACCGACTGCATTTACGTTAGCAATGTTAGACGCTACTGTGCCAATGTCTGTGGCATCTGCGGCTACTGCTGTAATGTTTGTATTATTTGCAGCAACTGTGTTTACGTCAGCAATGTTAGACGCTACTGTACCGATGTCAACCGTATCGTTGGCTACTGTAGTTACATTAGCAGAGATACCAGCAACTGTAGTCACATTAGCATTGTTTGCTGCTACTGTGTTGATGTTGGTGGCGTTACCTGCTACAGCAGTTACGTTAGCGTTGTTTGATGCAACTGTGGTTACATCTCCGCTAATCCCTGCTACTGTGGTTACGTTAGCATCGTTATTTGCTACCGTGTTTACCTTGGCAACGTTGAGAGCAACTGTAGTCACATTAGTCATAGAAGCACCAACAGCATTGACGTTAGCAATGTTAGACGCTACTGTGTCAATCTCAGATACCGCTTCATTCAAATCATCAGCAGCAGTCTCAATCTCAGAGATAGCCTCGTTCAAGTCGTTGGCTACTGTGATAACATCGTTGATGTTTGTAGCTACGGTGTTGACGCTTGCAATGTTTGTAGACACTGTGCCAATGTCTGTGGCATCGGCTGCAACGGCTGTTACATCACTAGAGATACCTGCGACAGTTGTGACATCTGTAGAGATGTTTGCCACTGTTGTAATATTAGGCAGGTTTGTAGAGATGAACTGCTTGTTAACAGCATCTGTGTTATCTACAGGGTCAGCTACGTTCTTAATTATCTTATTCTGAGCGTCCCACTTGTCATCGTTGTCAAGGGTAATACCATCAGAAGCCTTGTCAACCGCTTCCTGTGCAGCATGGAAGACCTGAATGTTAGCATTATCCAAGTCTTCTTCAGTCAATACTGAGCCTGATACGTAGTCAACCGCACGAGCAGTCAAGTCGGTATTACGCCGCACCTGCACAAGCGTACTTGTAGCAGGGGCTGACGTTAATTGTACAGATGAGGTAGAAGGAAAAGTCAGGCCAGTTTCAGCCACACCATCTACCGTTACACTAATCTCACTAGTGTCAGTGTATGTAAAGGGAATAGCAAACGTATCTGTAACGCTATCCCCTGTATAGTTTTGATATGAAAGAGCCATCTCTTATCCTATTAGTTTGTAGCCGCATCTGCGGTTGCGTTAATTAGCTGTCTCGCTCCGTAAAGTGATGTGAAAGGAAACACTCTCAGAAGGCTTCGTAGTTGTGATTCGGTCAGTTCGTCCTCACCGATAGCACCAAACAAGTCGGCAGTACCTTTGACACCAGCACCAAACATAGATACGACAGGTGGTGTCATAACACTTGTGTTACCATCCATTGTACCTGTGGTAATCTGGTAGATGTAGCCAAACAATGATGCAGCACCAATCTGACTGAGAGAACCCTGTAAGAGTTCCGATGTTCCCATCCTACGCTTCATGTATTCTTCTTGGTCACTACGTCCCATTGAGTTAAGGTAAGACCTGCTCATGTACATCATACCACCCATCAGGGCAGAGAACGACATGATACGGGCTACCGTCATAGCGTCACCATTAGCAGCACGTACACCAAGACGCATTGCCTGTTGTTCCATTGAAGCCATTGGGAATGACAAGAACTGGAAGAATGTCTTACCAACCTCACTACGAAGTAGGCCATTGACCGACCCTGCGTTCATCTCCTGAACAGCCTGTGTCGATTCTCTACGAGCAGAAGCAAAGAAGATTTCTGCTGCTTCTGTATCTGCCCACCTATCTACGTGTAGTGCTTCTAGCGTACCATCAGGTAGATACTCTGCTTCTGCATCAATCATCCGTCTGATACGGTTAGCCATATCATCAGTAATACCAAGTTGTTCACGCTTAATAGCGGAGAAAGCAACCTGTCCTGACTTGTGCTTGTAAGCCCATTCTGAGGCGTAGTTGTATAGTGAAATCCTACGCAACACATCTGTTACGCCCTGTAGACCAGACCACTTGGACACGAACATACGTGCGCCACCAAGCAATTCATCGGTCTTGGTTATATCACCATCAATCTGAACACCTTCGGTTACATCACCTTCAAGTCGGCTTCTCATGGTTGTAACTTTAGATACAAGCCCATCACCACCTACACCAGTGCCAGCAGTCATCTCACGAGCCAGCTTACTATCTAGTTCTCCGTTCCTCGCCCTACGAATAAGTTTACCATACATCGGTACGGTTTTCATCAGCGTAGGTAGGGAGTATTCAAACAAAGCGTTAGACAATTCCATCAGAGCAGCCATACCTGACATACCCATGTTAGCAGCAAAACTAACCTCACGGCCTCGTCTTGCAAGTTGTCTCATGCTTTCGGAGATTTCCTGTCCAGCAAACTGTGCGCCTGTGTATGCCCACTCACCTGTAGTGGCTTCGTACATGTAGCGAATAGCCTTCTTCTCTTCGGCTGTAGCCCTTGTAGCCTTACTAATGATGTTCTCAAAACTAGTACCAGCAGTATTAGTATTGATACCATTACGTGCTAGACCGATAGCACCAGAGAGTTGGAACACATAACTGTCAAACAAGTTCTCCATGTTCTCTTCAAGAATGTCAGTGAACTTGAGATTAAATGTATTACCATCAGAGCCACGAACCGTTACACTAGCCATCTCATCAAGCAGCATACGAGGTCTTGCACGTTTGTTACCTTTAGGCTTAATATTCCGTGTTAGAACCTCAAACATTATGTCTGTCTCTGCGCTACTAAACCCTTCTGCCTTCATAATCTTGATGAAGTCTTGTGCATCAAAGTCGCCGTTAGCCATCTTAAGACGAGCCAGTTGGTCATACTTAGGGTCAATAACAGTCTGGATATAACCACGAGACATACGCTTAATAAAGGCTTGTACAGCAGCAGCGTCTGCTTTCTTCTTACGTCTTTTTAGTGAGGCCGCTACAGTCTTCTCAATGTCTGGTTGTCCCTTACGAATAGCCGCTTCGGATAATTGAAACCATGCGTCATTAAGTGTACCATCAGGATTGTCTGCTAGTCTACCTTGACGTAACCGTTGGATGTTACCCCTGTTAAACAAACGTGGAGCATAGTCTTGGATGCGAGAGATAGTCCCTACATCGAACCCAGCAACATCAGCATCAATCGCTTGCTGTGCCAGTTTCTTCATCTCAGTCTTATACACTTCAGCAGCACGTACAACAGAAGGGGGCATCTGTTCAGTTGTTCCCCGTATCTGTCTTGATACAAGCACGTTAAAGTCTGCACGAGATAAGCCAGATTCCTCTAGCAGTTGTCGGATGGGGTTCGCCACACTTAACCTGTAACGCATTACAAGGGTGTCACGCTGTTCTAATGCACCAAAGTTTACCGCAGTAACCCGTCCGTCAGCACCTACTTTGTTACCAGTGCTATTTAGACCAAGCCCATCAGCCAGCCATCTAATTGTATCATCGTCAGAGTTCTTGGCACGAACAAATGCTGAGAGGCTACCCCGTGCGCCAGCGAATACGCCACGCTGTTTTGGAATAGCGGCTAGTTCGTCTTCAGTCATCTCCGTATAATCTTTACGGCTAAGACCAGAACCACTAGTTACCTCATCTAGTTCATCCACGCCAAAGTCATCATTGTCGTAGGCTTGTTGACGGAAACGCTGTGACAAGATTTCGTCATCATTCTGTCGCAACAGAGTGCTTTCAAAATCTGTAAGAGTTTCCCCATCTGCTTGCTTACGTAACGCTTGTGTTATCATTGACCGCTTAGTCAACACTTGTCCAAGTTTTGTAAAGGCTAAACTACCACCAGCACCAAGTGTACCTGCTAAGATAATATCACCACCAGTGATGTCATACTTAGACTGCGCCCGAAGGAGTTCTAGTGCTGCTAGTTCAGTACCACCAACACCAGCAGCCATTGCTAGGTATTTCTTGTTGTTCTTAAACTTACCAAACAACCGTGTAATTTTTGCTGTACCAGCAGCAATAGGTGCGGTTAAAGGGGCAGCAGGGGGTGCTACGGCTGATACTACGCCAGCAGAAGCCGCCATAATAGCAGCGTCAGCAGGGTCAAATACGTCTGACAGTATCATAGCACTAGCACCACGAAGGCCAGCCTGAGACAATAATGTATTTGCCTCAATAGTTCTACGTACTTCAGACGCAATCGCCCTGCCGTATGTTACACCTTTTGCATCAACTGCATCAAGGATGCGCTTTACCGCAGCCTCATCAGTAATACCTGCTGTCAGTTCATTGATGATGCTCTCAGTAACGGGTTCATCCTTAACTGGGTCAGGTCTATCGAATAAGGCCATAGCTGAAGGAATAGTACCAGCATCCATCTGGCGTTCCATAATCAAATCCCAGAAGCTGTATTCGTCAGCCTTCTCTTCGATTTGTTTCTGGGCTGCTTTGATAGCGAGGTCACTGACTACGCCAGTAAGCGGTGATGGTTCAGCACCACCAAAACCAAGCTGGCTCAGTTCTCGTTCAATGTTCTCTTCAGCCATTTCCATGTCCTTATCAGTTTACTTTACCCAAGTTAATTTCAAACTTTGCGCCTTCGCCTTCTTCAGACCCATACAGTGCGCCTACTCTGCGTAGCCAACCATACATATCTGCTTCACCCATAGCAACTAGACCAGCCAGTGCTGTCAGGTGGGCAAGACGTTCAGCCTGTGTTGGGTACATCTCACGATACTTTTTAGCATCATTAAAGTTGTACTGGTCAGTAACGATTACCTCACCACTATCATTGATACGCCAAGTAAACTGTCCAAGAGTTTTCTTGACAGCACCCTGTGCATCAGTCATAGAGAAGGTGTCTACGTTATTCTTCCACGATACGTCTGCTAGTCCTCTGTCATAATCTTTATATTCGATTGAGCCAGAGGTTTTACCATCCTGCATCTGCGCTTCGATTAGACCACGCATTGCTGTGAGTTCATCCTCTTGGAAGAAATTTTCTGTGCGAAGTTCTTCCAGTTTCACACCTGTAATGTCCTGTGCGAACATACGGAAGTGTGATGGAATCATAGCAACACCAACTTTCTGACGAGCCTTATCTACATCTTCAGCAAAGTTCAATGTATTTTGTATTGCTGTGTCTGTTGTCTGGGTCATCCAGTTCCAAGCACCTGATGCAATAGCTTCAGCGTTCTCAAAGGCACGGTCTTTCGTTTGTGTAGCCCACTTAGTTAGTTTAATAGTACCATCTTTTGCTTCATTGTACAACATATGGAACTGTGCTTCAAGCAAGGCTTCAGTACGCTCCCACGAACCTTGAGCAGCATCACCAGCACGTTTCATGGCATCCATAAACTTAGGCCAATCTTTTTCCAGATTTGTTTTGTCTAACTGAAAGGCCATGCTAATAGCAGCAACTTGGGCTTCTTCAGGTAGAGTTTCAAAGTTATCTACTTCACTTGTCCACCAGTTATTAGCCTTCTGAGTTTTCAAACGCAGTACGGCATCTGCCTCGTCTGGTTCAACATTGTTGATGTCTTTAATCAACTCTAATTCATCAGGCTCTAAACTTTCAATCTGAAAGCCATAACCTACTGCGTCCTTACCCATATCATCTTTAGGTGTGGAAGTAAAACCTTCTTGTACTTTTAAGGTTTCAACAGCAGAGTTCTGAACATCCCCAGTAAGTACAATCCTACTACCCTGAGATAAGTTAGGTGTAGAAATAGTCTCTACATCTTCAACAACTATATCCTCAGGTGCTTGTTCTACAACATCAGTCTGTTCTGAATCTGTTGCATCAATAGCCGATTGTATAAGGTCAGTTAAGTTTGTTGCTGTTTCATCTAATGATGGGTCACCAGACATACCTACACTAGCATCTACAATAGGTTCTACTACATTAGATACTGCGTTAATCAGGTCAGGGTCATCCTCAAGACTAGCACCGCCCTGTTGTAAGGTAGGTGTTGTGTTTGTAGGACTACTAATTAGTTCAGAATCTTTAGCCTTCTGATGCTTCTCTAGTAACTGGTCTTTCAATCCCTTAATACGGTTAGCATTAAAGTCCCAGATACTGACAGTACCTAGTAGAATATTCTGAGTACCTTCTTGCTCTTCACCTAATGGTTTTGCGAACACATATAGTTGATTAGGATTACCAGTAGATTTTACATACAGGTCATATCCGTTAGTGCGAACACCCATAACTTCTAATGGTAAGTCTACACCAAGTTGCTCAGAAATGTATGCAGATAATTCACTGTCTCTGTCAAATGCAATTTCTTTTAGAGCATCCTCAATCTGTTCAACATTGACAGGTTCTCTGAGTGCATTACTTTCAATACGCACAGCAGTTACCGTATCATCTGTATTTCTAATAAACTGGTAGTCTTTTCCTACAAGTTCCATCGCAATACGCTTGGCAGATTCCTCACTAGCTGTCTCATCTGTCTGAAGAATTGCTTCAGAAAGTTTACTTACCTCGTCAGTAATCACACTAATGTTTCTTGCTGTTGCTCCCTTACTCCATGTAGGAAACCAGTTATTATCCAGAGCATCCTTCATGTCAGCATCGTCAATAGTGATGGAACGACCATCATATATCTTACCCTGCACCAAGCCCATAGCTGATTCAAAAGTATAACCACCATTAACTAAAACCTGTAGATGTCTAAAACGTGTGACATCCTCACCCTTAAGAGCAGTAGTGATAATACCACCACCAGAATAGCCATCTGCTTCTATCAGGCGGTCATACATGTCCCTAGCTTTTGTCATATTGTCTGGGTTTGTTAGGTCACCCATTGTCAACAAGGTGCGTCCATTGTTTACAGACTGAGACAGTTGTGGTGGCATCAAGTTGTATGTCGAATAAAACTTAAACCGCTTACGGTTAGCATCAAGAAGCATTGCCTCTTTAGTGGCATCATCTGTTGCAGTCTCTTGAATATCAATAACTTCAGATGCAAACTCTGATTCAATAAATGGAATATAATCTTGTGGCTTGTGATTTACAACCTTTCCATTCGATAACACTGTGTCACGGTCTGTAGCAAGGTCTGACATGTTGCCAGTAGAATAAGCACTAGTAGCCTTATCAGCAAGGCTCTCCTGTGTCAACTGTGCAGTCATTGCAGAGTTAGTAGCATTAGCCTGTGCTATACCACGTGCTTCAATAACACCACGCTGCTTTGCCCGTTTAGCAACACCCCACTGTGCAGGTTGTCCCTCAGGGCTAGACATTGATGACTTAAGCCAATCAATCAAACCATTGTCAGCGTTAGTGCGTGACCGTTCTTCTGCAAGCCCCCACATTAAGTCTAGGGCTTTGGCATGGTTGCCACCATTGGCATCCACAAATGACATATACAGTTCGTTGATGTCAACAACTTGACTATCTTTATCTAGTCCGTTGTCCAGAACGGATACAAGCGAGTTGCCAAACTTGCCATACACTTCTTCTTCATGTTTAGCTGTCTTATCTTTTAGAAAGACATCTTTCATAAATGCAGTGTTGGAAGTCTGCATATCGTTTTTGAAGGCTTGGATGATGATTTCATCCACACCCTCACGTTCCATAGCCGATACGTTATCGTCAATATTCTTTTGACGTAGTGCTAAAACCTTATCAGCCGCCGTGCCTTCATCGTCATCACGATAGCCAAGGTATTCATCTTTGTTGTTAATATAGTGTTGGTTTAGTCCAGAATTAACCTGCACAGAGTGTTGGTATGCTTGGTTAAGTTGGTTCTTGTAGACACCTGCTTGGATTTTACGCTCACGGTCTAGCCGTTGCTTTAACTTTTCGTCACTCTGTGCTTTAATAGCAGGAGCAATGGCAGATACAAATTCACTCAAACCGCTAGGCCGAAACTCTTCTTTCGCAGGTTTGACATACGTATCTACTGGACGAGCAGTAGGTGTCACGCTGGACATAGAAGGTACGTCAAGTTCCTTTACCTGTACTCTACGTTCTGCCATGTTTACCTCTTATGTAGTAATGTTGATAACTGGTGGTAGTGGTTGTGATTGGTAGGGTGATGTTGTACCACCTAATCCAATGTTAGACAGAAAACTACCTGATTTATTACCACCATATGAAAGTTCTGTGGCATACGCACTAGCAGCAGCACCTACGGCTGCTCTCAAGAAACTAGGCGGTTGACCACGAGACATGGAGTTAATACGGTTTAGTGCTTCCGCATTGATGCCCTGCTTCTCGTAGTCCATCTGTTGAAAGATGCCTTCTAGTTGCTGGTTGTAGATAGTATCACCACGAAGCCTACGAGCCTCTGTCATATCTAACTGGGCTTGAATACCCTGTCCTTCTACACCAGCCTCACCAGCAGCCACTATCTTTGATTCCCTTACTTCAAGGGCTTTGATAGCGTTCTCTAGTTTAGCACCAGCAACACGTTCTGATTCCTGAATGGCTCTAGCATTGAGAGCCTGTATCTTCATATCACGTGCAGTAGCAGAAGCTAGTCGGTTCTGCTGATATGCAATCTCTTGTTGTTTAGCCTTTTCTTGTGCATCGAAGAAACCCATTACGGATTGACCGATGCTTAAGGCGGTCATTGGGTCAATAGCCATTGCCAATCCTCACAAATTCTAAAAATGGTTTGTTACCTACGCCCCATTTGTCATGTCTCTTTATGAATGTGAAGCCGACAAAGCGTAACCATTTGATAGCTACCTTATAGTCTGCATCAACTGCATTAAATAATAGGGGGTATTTGTTATTTGTTTCTTCTACCCATTTCCGTGAATCACGTAGAAACGGTAACCAGACTTTACGTATAGCAGGGGTAGTTAGTAGCCACGGAGTAGCGGATACATCATCCCAAGGTGCTACACCATACATACCTGCAATCTCCCCTGTATCTGCTACAGTAAAAGTCCAGCACTCATCGGATTCATCGAACCCGACTTGTAGTGCTTCACGAATATCGCCATGTGAGGCTAACACTTCTTCAGCGTCCTCATCCCTTAGATTATGCTCTAAGTAATCTATATCTGCCTGTGTGCTTGCTCTCACATGGACTTTCATTATATTCTCCTAGAACGCAGGACATAGAAACCTTCCCACTCTGCCGATTGGAACTGGCAGGGAAAGTGACTATCGCTTTCTAATCTAACTTTTGTTTCACCAGAGTGACCAATAACACCAAAACGATATGTACCACTATCAATAGCGGCCTTGTTCAGAATGTTAGCAGCACCACCAACAATACGTCCAGTAAAGGTTCGATTGTATGGTGTCCTCTTTAGTGGTTCTACTACCACCTTAAAGAAGCCAGTGTTGTTATATACTACAGAATAGTTACGCAAATGCAGTACGCTTGTTGTAACAGGGCTGTTGTTCTGTTTGATTACTGGTTCAGAAAACTCGTACTTAAACGTGAATGGAATACCTGCAAAGACTACCTCACCTGCCGCCAGTTTACCTGCCACAGCAGAGGAAGCAATGACTGCACCATCTTCATCTACATAGATTGTACTAGCATCCACATAAGGAACAGTAGTAAGCCCAGAGGTTTCTAAACGAACTCGTCTGTCCATATGAAGAGAGAAAGCACCAGTAGTGTAGTTAGTAGCATCATCTACAGATAGATTGATACGTTCCAAGAATAGGTTTGTGCCTCGCTTGATGAGCAGATAGATGTCTGCACGGTTGAACGAGAAGCCTATTACATCCCCATCAAATACCCAGCGTGACCAAGAGGCTTGTAGTTTCTCTCTACCTTGCCAGTAGTAACGATATACGTAAAGAGCCTGTGGGTCATTGTTAGTCTGAATTAGAATCATGTCCTCGTTAGACGAGGCTTGAATATTGATAATCTCACCATTCAAATACTGTGGAACGTGTGCAGATATTTCACTAGCATCGTTCGTATCAGTATCGGTATCAACGAAGTATTCCCACATACCTGACCATGCACCACGCTTGGAAGCGAAGTAAACAAACTTACCAGCCTGTGCTGGCTTTGCTCTTAGTGATGCCTCAAACTCTGTGGTATTAGATACGTTGATAGTCTCTGGTGTCAGTACGGGGTCAGCCGTTACCTTAAACTGTGTAAGGTCAGAGAAGAGCAGAAGGCTCTCACTGAATGGTACAGCATGTTTAAGTATGCTAACTTTGTTAGACGATACTGCCACATCAATAGGGTCACTATCTACAATAGTCAGTGTTGACTTTCTGAAGAAATCAAACTCAAGAAATTCACCAGCACGGGAGAAGATTACGTTCTCGTCAGCCAGTAGGCCAAGCCTGTTTCTATGGAAGAAGATGTCTGCTAGAGTAAAGTCTACAAAGGAAGGGAAGGGGTTTGTATCATCATCCCCTACTTTACGTTCAGCATATGTAACAGGGTCAAAGGTAAAATTACCACTAGGTAGTTTTGCTAACTTGTGTGGTAGCGTAGTATTGTCCAACTGTGTTAAAGATGCTGGTTCGTTTGTCTCTTTCCAGACACCACCACTAAACTTTACATAGTAGTCATCTTGTGCCTTCTGGTTATCACCAGATACTTTGATTACAAATCCCTCTGCCGATTCAACTGGTAGTTTTTTGAAGTCACCTGTCTCGTTCTTAAATACAAGCAGGTGGTCACCACCATGTGAATCACCTACCTCTACTGTAAAGTCCGTAGCATTGGTAGATTGGATGTGAATGGTAGAGCCATAGCGTGTCAGCGTTAGACCTGTTACAGCCGAAGCGTCTGTGATGTCATCATAAAACTGAGTAGATACAACAGTACCAGAAAAGGTATTTAGGTTCTGGGCAATCAAGTCAGTTGAAGCACCACGTTCTGCATCCTGTGTCAAAGTCGTGCTAGACTGTGTAGAAGACTTTGTGGCAAACTCTACTGTGCTAGTGCTACCACCCTTTGTCAACTTAAGACGATATGTGGAAGAATAGTCAGCCTGTTTGACATATACAAGTGCTTCTGGATTTCTTGTCGGAGAGGTTGCCGTTCCTTTAGCAACCACTGTGTTCTTATTGATAATGAATGTGGCATCAGCAATAGAGACAGCAGCCAGTTCTTCATTAGGGTTTGTTAGCCCAGATAAATAAGAAGGCGCATTGTTTGTTACTGTTTTAGCCACACCGTTTTTATCATACACCCGAATTGTGCCAGCCGTATCCACAATCATGGAGTAAAATTCATTCTCATCTCTTCGGATAGTATGAATGAACCCTTTATCAATGTTACTAATAACACCTAAATCTGCAAGGTGTTGTGTGCTAGGACGCTTTTGCAAGCCTGTGACAACATCAGACAATCCATTCTCTTGCAGTTCTGCCTGTGTATTCAGGCGCAATGATGGTGGCTGTTGTGATACCCCGTTGATGAGGTTGGGAATAGATTGACTTATGAGTGCCATTAGAAAGTTCTCCGTCCCTGCCTATCAATAATACTAAA